>CERS01154212.1_pt1 | contig 11752 bp, 9 predicted proteins | sample 356251 | NCBI WGS metagenome assembly CERS01 (sample SAMEA2621020, study PRJEB7988) | marine metagenome | isolation source: saline water (ENVO:00002010), including
TAAAAATTCTACTATTTCTTCTAATTCATATTTTGCTTCATCGCAACCTGCTACATCATCAAATCCTGTATCTATTTCTGAACTATCAACTACACCATTTGATTGTAACTTTCCAGCATTCATCGGATTTCCTGGAAATCCACCACCACCACCACCACCACCACCACCCCCTCTAAATTGTTGAATAATCGAAAAAATAAAACTTATTATAAAATATGTAAAAACTATATTTATTATTAAACTAACTGGATTTAGACCTTGTACGGAATTTGAATTACCGACCTCAACTATTTTATAATAAATATCATTTTTTATTAGAGAATCTATTATTAAATCATTTACTCTTGGAAGTCCTGTTTCTAAAAAATGTAAATTATTTAAATTTGGATATACACCTTCGAAATTATTATCAATTGCTACTAGAGATTTTATCTCATCTGCTGATTTTATTAAACTTACACTATCTATATGTTTTTGTGATACTTCTTTTAAAAATTCATTTAAATTCCATAAATCTAAATCATTAGAAGATTTCGCCAAAGTATTAATTATTTTTGATGGATCATAATCTGGTATATGACTCATTTTTACTATATTCAATCTTGGTTTCATTATACATTTACCAGAAAATGCCATACTACCCGATAATAACAGAGAAAATATAAATTTAATCATTATATATTGTTATTAAATTTATATTTTTAAGTAATAAATTTAATATCTTTTCTCTCTTTATCTATTTTTAATTTCGTACGATTTCCTAAAAATTTAAAATATCTTTTTGAGAGATTATATTCTTTTGGTTTTTTTTTCTTCAAAACTTTTAATCTTACATACATTATCATTCCCACCTGCCATATTCTTTTATGAGGATATTTATTTGTTTTATATAATCTCTCCAGCTTATTTATTGTATTTTTAACATCATCCAAAGTTTTGTACTTTATTGATATTGTATCATTTGGATTTTTATCAATATATACATCAAATGATTTTTTTGGATCATTTGGATTATATAAAAATTGCTGTTTCTTCTTTTTACCACCTTTAGATGTTTTATTACAATTTTTATATGGAGCACAAGATGCTCTCATCGTAAATCCTTTTGGTTTTGAACTTAAACACTTTTTACGAGAGAATCTTCTTGGAAATGTAAAAACTTTATTATCTTCTTTTCTTATGCATTTTTTTGTTAAATTATTTGTGAAACAACAATTTATCATTAAAATATATTTATTTTTTTTTTCTACTTACCTTTGATTTTTTTAAATTTACTTTTCTTCTTTTTTTTGAAAATTTTTTTTTACCTTCATCTACAACAGTTATTAATTTTATAAATACTTTTTCATCTAATATATCATTTCCACCCGTTGTTTTATTTAATAACGTAAATGTTTCATTTATATTATTTGACTCATTTATATTAAATCCTGGTAAAAGTGCTAAATTCTTATATTTTTTATCATTTATATTTAATTCACTTAATAATTTAAACATTTATTATTATATTATGTAAATACTATTTATATATTATCTATTCTTTATTATTTATTATATATTCTTTTAATTGATACTACATTTGTAATTCTTCTTTTACTTTTTATAAAATCTAAAAGTTTATCTCCTTCTTTTTCATCTGTAAAATATTCATTAAAACATTCTAATAAAAATTTTAAGCTAATTACATTTGTTTGTTGAGTTTCTATTAAACTTAATTTTCCATCACTTATTTTAATTATCGGCGAGTTTATATTTTTCTCGGAAAAATTTGTTATTATATTACCTGTTAAATTATTTTTTTTATATCTTATATCTTTTATGCGTTCATTTAATTCTTTTTGTTGATTATCTAAAACAACCCATTTTTTTATATTTTCTTCTAAACTCATTTATTTATTAATTATAATAATTATTTAAATATTTAAAATAAATAATTATTTATTCGCGGGGAGATCGCCCCGCGAATTATAAACTTATTTTATTAAAACTCCTTTTAATATAATTTATCTTCTTTTTCTACGTGTTTTTTCTCGATTTTCTTTTTGATTTACGCGATTTTCTTTTTAACAATTGGTTCGCGAATAAAAGACCACCAGGAACCATTAAATTTGTTAAAGATGTTCCACCTTTTCTTTTTCTTCCTTTTCTTTTTCTTGATACACGACGTTTACGACGACCACCATCCTGTAATTGTGGTGTTGATTGTGTATTAGATTGTAAATTTTGTAACATTTCACTCACTCCTGAATTCATTATATATAATATGTTTAGAAAAAAATTTATATTTTTTTTATTTTAATATTATAACGAATCAATAAAATTAAAATTCCTAAATGTAATAAAAAACTTATCAATATTAAAAATATAAAAAAAAATAAATAAATATATATTTCTTTAAAAATATAATCCAATATTGGTTTTAAAAAATTCTTACATTCATCTTTAAATTCTTTTGAATTTAATGTTTTTAAACATTGATCATATATTAAATTGTTTTTCATTATCTTTTAATTTAATATATGTAATTTATTTAATTCTTTTTCATTTTCTTTAAATTAATATATGTAATTTATTTAATTCTTTTTTTTGCGTGTTATTTTATTTACAATTTTATATGTAAATTATTAAATGAATAATACTATATTTGATTTAGAACAAATATTTGATTTTAATATTTTAAATTTAGGTAATCCTACATTGGCTAATAATAGTAATTATATTAGTAAAATTCATCACGGAGTAACTAACAAAAATTTATATATACAATTTCCTAAATGCACTACTAAAAATGGTATTATTAAAAATTCATCTAAAATGTATACTGAACTTAACTTTTCTATATCTCAGAAAAATGTTATAGATTTTTTTGAAAATTTAGAAAAATTTTGTACGGAAAAAATATATAAAAATAAAAATTTATGGTTTTATGATTCTTCAAATATAGAAAAAAATGATATAGATGAATTAATGTTATCTACTATGAAACCATATAAACATGGAAAAAATTTCTTAGTTAAAGCATATATTAAATCAGATAAATTACATATTTATGATGAAAATGAAAATAAAATATCAATTGAAGATTTCGTACATACTAGTGAATTTATTCCTTTAGTCAATATTAATAATATTAAATTCTCTACTAAAAATTTTTGCATTGAAATTTTTTTAACTCAAATGATGATTTTATTACCTTCTGATGAATTTGAAAATCAATTCTTAATTAAAACTGATAAAAATAAAAATATTATAGTTGATAAATCTAGCAAATCTATACCCAAACCACTTCATGAAACTATTGATAGTAATTCCGCTATTATTAATGATATTAAACTTACAGAACAATCTGAAACTCTAACACATTTAACTTCTAATAATGAACTATCACAAGAAAAAACTAATAATTTAACAACACCACACGACCTTAAACTTTATAATGAAACATTTGAAACCGATATCTCCTCTTCAATTCTATCTGAAAAAAATAACCTATTATCTACTGACCTTTTACAAAATGATTTAACTTTAAATAATTCTTCATTAACTGAAAATAATTATATAGATAATATAGATAATATAGATAATATAGACAAAAATTGTAATACTAATATTGAAATTCAATCTACGCCCACTTTAGTAAAAAAAACTAACAATTCTGATAATAATGAATTTAAATATTTATTTAATAATGATTTAGAAATAGTTAATATTTCGGATATTCCAGAATCAAAAAAAAAACAAGATAATATTGATATTAAATCGCATGAAGAAATATATTTAGAACTTTATAAAAATGCTAAACAAAAAGCAAAAGAAATTAGAAAAAATGCAATTGCCGCGTTTTTAGAAGCAAAACAAATTAAAAATAAATATAATTTAGATATTCTTGATAATGAAAGTAGTGATGATGAACAAGATTTCTTAAATTTTAATAGTTAATAAATTAATATTATAAATAATAAAATATTATTGAAATTATTTTATTATTTATTTTATATAAATGGTTGCTTTTAAGAAATTTTTTAAAGATTTCAAGAACGAACATGTTTTAGGAATTGTTGGTTTAGTATTTTTAATATTTGCTTTATATCAATATTCTAATAATAAAAATGTATTCCAATTAGGAATGAGCAATGTTGTGGATATGAAGTCTCAACCAAAATCTAATACCTCAAACCCTACAGAAACAAAACCTATTGTAGGTGCATCCGCACAAACCACATATGCGCCATTTAATGGTACCCTACAAGGAGCATCTAACTCTGCCACTATGAATAAACCCGCCGCTAATCCAGTCGACTTATTGCCCAGCGATTCCAATAGCGCTTGGGCCTCAATGAATCCTGTCGGCGAAATGAAAAATATTAGCTTATTAAATCCTCAGCAAGTTGTTGGAATTAATACACAAGGTTCTTCTTTAAGAAATGCTAACTTACAACTTAGATCGGAACCACCCAATCCTAGAACTAACACCAATTGCCCATGGAATATATCTACTATTGAAGATGATAAATTAAGAAAACAATTAGAAATTGGAACAGGAGCTTAAATTAAATTAATAACAAAATATTATAATTTATTATTATAATATTTTATATTATATGTATAACAATATTTTTAATATAATTTTAGTTATATTTATTATTATTATTGCTTATAAAATCTATATTACATCTGACTCTTTTCAATTAAGATGTATTATATCCGATGTTAATGGAAATAAATATTGTGTTCGCGATAGAGCTAAACTTGAAATGGCTGCTGATAAATTAGCTAATATTAATAATAAATTAAATAAACTAGTTAAACATTTAGGAGAAAAATATCCTGAAAAAGAAAACGTTAAACGTTTAGTTAAAGGATATAATCCTGCCAAAATATATGAAACTTTACCTACTAGCGAATACACAGCCTATAGTGAAAATAAAGGAGAAAAATTAGCATTTTGTTTAGATACTGAAAAAAATAGCAAAGGTCGTATTATTGATGATAATACATTAATGTATGTCGCTTTACACGAAATTAGTCATATTGCTACTAAATCTATCGGTCATGGTGATGAATTTTGGAGTAATTATAAATTCATTTTAACAGAAGCCAAAAAAATTAATATTTATAATCCAATTGATTACAAAAATAATCCTGCTAGATATTGCGGTATGAATATTACCGATAATCCATATTACGATTATTGATTGGAACTATATATTATATCATATATATTATAATCTTCTTTATCTGTTATATGTATTGACTTACTTATAAAACTATATTTTGTTTTATCTATTTCAGGAAAAAATCTATCACATTCATATTCTTTATCTAATAATGTTATATATATATTTTTTACATTAAATATATTTGTTTTATTTAAAAATAAATCATATATATTCTCTCCTCCTATTACCCAAATCTCTTCATAATTATTATCTTTTAAAAATTTATTTAAAATTATTTCATTTTTAAAAGATTTCACTATATTATTATTTTCATCTTTTTTATCTATTATTAATGAATTACTTAATACTAGATTATCTCTATTTTTTAATAACTTATTATTTAGACTTAACCAAGTATTTTTTCCCATAATAATTGCATTTTTTTTATTTCCAGTTGTTAAATTCTTAAATTTTTTTAAATCACTTGAAATCTTCCAAGGTAAACAATTATTTTTACCTATTCCATTATTATTACTATATGCTACTATAATATTTACAAACATTATTATATAAAATTATCTACTTGTATTTATATACATGTCAAATATATTTAAAATTTATATTAATAAAAATAATAATTTAACTAATTTATACTTATTCATTAAAAATAAATATCTAACTAATGTCTTACAATTACCCATTGAAGAATTACAATCTAAATACTTTAATTCTAAACAATTTATTACTTCTGAATTATTTAATACTATATTTAAGGATGATTTTAGCGAAATAGATATTAAGTTTATACAAGATTTTAATATTAATATTTATTTTATTAATGAAAATATTTATTATGACGATACATTAGAAAATATTAAATTTAAATTTTTAAATTTTTACAATAATTCTATTACTGAAACAGAACAAATATGTTATGAAGAAATTTATATGTATGGATTAATTAATAAAAAATATAATTCTGCTGAATTATTTAATATATTATCTGATAATAATTCTAATAAAATTACTAATGAAAATCTTAAACAATATTTATTAAATATTAATGAACAAATTGAAATTTATAATAAATTATTACAATTAAATCAAAATATAGAGAAAGATTTTTTTAACTATGATGATATTGATTCTATTACCTTAGACGAAATTAATGTTCTTACACCTATCGGTCAAAATATTAACAATAAATTACCCCATTTATATACTACTAATCCATTTCAGGTCGTTAAATTTTCTACCTATATACGTTCTATTATTAATACTTCATTAAATACTAATAATAATAGTTTACTTTTTGAATACAATATTATTAATAACACTTTATTTTTTTGTTTATTTGAAGATGTATTAAATTATTCAAAACTTATACATTTAGAAGAAGATATTACTATTAAATTATATTTTCCTCTTATCGCTTCTAAACAAATTAATACTCAACAACTTTTTTATAAAAATAAAAAATCTTTATTAGATAGAACTAATAAATATACTTCTATTGATTCATTTAAAAATAAAAATAGTTTTATTGATACTTTATATTACATTAATTATTTAAAATATCCTAACCTTCATTATATTATAAATGGTATTAAAACTATTCATTTTAATATACATACCAAAATTAATCTTTCTTTATCATTAGAAACTCTATTTAAAATTATTAATAGTAATATTAATATACCAATTATTAAATTTAATCCTGGAAAAAAATACGAAAATATCTATAGATTATTTTGTAATGGAATTAATAAAGATAATAATAAAAAAATACCTTTTCTATCAAAAGATATTATCATTAAATATTCTAAAATCATGGGAAAAAATAATACTATTTCTATGATTATTTTTAACAATGATAAATTCATTAAAGATAATGTTAAATTATTTATACTTGAATTAGATATATATGGTATTATTAATATTAAAATAGAACTATTTAATCATCTTAATATGCAACAATTAGACTCTATTATTCAGCAAAATGTTAATCCTATTATTGATATTATAAAAAAAAATATAAATAATGATATTAATAATATTTCATATTTTGATTCATTAATAGACAATAATATTGAACTCATTAATCTTAATTATAATATTCAAATTCAATCTAATAAAAGTATTAAACTTTTAAATAATGTTAAAAATTGTTTACACTTCTTTTTTAATATAATTAGTGATAAAAATAAAGAAAAATTATATCGCTATAAAAGGGTTTCTAATTATAATGAAATGAATGATAAAGAAGCTTTTATTATTGAACTTATTAAACTCAAAGAAACTCCTATTAAAATTATACAACTTTTACAAGAAAATTTTAAATTATCATCTACCAGTGAAGCATCTGATATATTTGAAAAAACTATACAATCTCTCAATCTCGTACAAAATATTTTTAATTATAGAAAATTAAAAATCAAAAATTCACCCGGATTTCTTTTTAAAATTGATAATAATATTAATAAAATTATTAATATATCAATAAATAATATTGATAATATTAGATATATTGATTTTATTCTAATTTATATCGATTCTATCTTTAAAATGTCATTTAATGATGATATTAAAGACATTGATTTATCTATTTGCAATTCAAGTAAAAAAACAGAAGAACAATATAGTAAAGATATTGAACCTACTGAAATTGTTGTTAATTTCGATCATAAAAATATTGCTAATGTTCTTAATACACCAATAGAAATTGACCTTGATGATGCAATCGATGCTGCTAGTTCTATTGATGAAGAAGATTTAACTAATAATTTATTAGATATATTATTAGATGATGAAGATGATGATGATGAAGATGAAGATGATGAAGATGATCATGATGATGATGATGAAAAATTAAAAGAAATTAATAAAGAACAAGAAGAACAAGAAAAACAAGAACGACAAGAAGAACAAGAACAAGAACAAGAAGAAGAAGAAGAAGAAATAGAACTAGAACTAGAAGAAAAACAAGAAAAACAAGAAGAAGAACAAGAAGAAGAAGAAGAACAAGAAAAATATCCTATAGAAAAAATATTTGAAGAAAAAGAAGAAGATAAATTAAAAAAATTTAAAGAATCTACTAGAGGAAATCCTATATTAAATAGATTAGAAAAATTACAACCTGAATTGTTTAAAGTTAAAACATATAAACCTAATCTTGCAAAAGAAGATATAAAAAAAAATTTTGTTAGTTATTCTAGATTATGCCAATCAACAAGACAACCTGTAATTTTAACCGAAGAAGAAAAACAAAAAGTTTTGCATGATAATCCAAAATATACATCTAATGATATTTTAGAATACTCTATTCATCCTGATAAAAATTTTTATTATATATGTCCCAAATTTTGGGATATGGAGAACTCAACTACTCTTACTTCCGAACAAGTTAAATCAGGTTCTTATGGAACTATTTATTCTAAAGAAAACCGTGATGGTAATATTTATAAATTTGAAAATAAAGATAGAGAGCCGGCATTTTTAAAAGATACAGTAAAAGATGAGTTAAATAATGAATTTTGTCTTCCTTGCTGTTTTAGTAAACTAAAAACTGATAAAGATCCAAATAGAGTTCTAAAAGTTAGACGTGATTGTGATATTAATACTCAAGTTGTAAAACAAGGAGATATTAAATATATTATTAGACCTGATAAATTTCCATTAGAACAATATAAAGTAGGACATCTTCCTATTAATATTAAAAAGTTTTTACAATTTAATTCTGACGATTGTATTAATTCTGATAATAATAAATTAAAATATAAATACACTTGTTTACTTAGATATGGTGTTCAAAATGATAAGAATAATTCATTTATTGCATGTATTGCAGATGTTTATTCAAAAGAAATACTTAAATTAAAAAATACAATTAGTATTGATAAAATGAAAAATATAATTATTAAATCTTTAACTATCGATAACTATATTGCTTATAATAATGCTAATTTAGTCCAAATATTTTTAAATAAAAATATTACTCAAGAATTTTTAGATAAGATAGATATTGAAAAATTTGAAATTAAAAGTAAATTTTATGAAAAATTAGATAAATCAAATTCTAATCATATTAATTTATTTAAAAGAATCTTAAATTCTTTTGAAAATTTTAAATTATATTTAAAAAGTAGAGATTATATTATTGATTATACATATTTGTGGGATATTATTTGTCAACCTAATCCATTGTTATTTCCTAATGGAATTAATTTAATTATATTAGATATTACTAGTTATGATTTGACAGATAATGTAAAAGTTATTTGTCCCAAACAAAATTATTCAAATGAATTTATTGATGATAGTAAAAAAAGTCTTATTTTATTAATGAAAGAGCAATATTTTGAACCAATTTATTCAATTAAAACAGAAATTATAGATATAATAACACCATTATTTTCTTTTAAATTTAATTCAGATGAAAGTAGATTAAATGAATTTAAAAAAGTTCTTAATTTTATAAAAGAAGATATAAATAATAATTGTAAAGAAAATGATAGTAATGATAAAATATTTAACAAAAATATTTCACTTGATAATGTAATAAATATTTTAAATAAATTGGGTTATGAAATTAATTATCAAGTTATGGATTATGAAAACAAAGTTATAGCAGTAGTTATAAGTAATAATAAAGAATTTAGTACGTATAGATATATACCATGTTATCCTTCAAATATATATGAATATTACAATATTCCAATTATTTTTATAGATGAATTAACTGAAGAATATTTTTCAGATTATAATTCTACTAAGCAATTTTTACAAAAAATATATGATTCGACTAATCAAATAATACAATGTCGCCCGATATATAAAATAATAGATAATGAATTAATTATAGGAATTTTAACTAATGGGAATCAATTTGTTATGTTAAATAAACCAGAAACATATATAAAAGATGAATTAGAAGAACTTTCTGATAAAAATTATTTATTTACAGATGTAGTAATACAAAATAAATTGAATATTGATAAAGAAAGACAAGAATTAATTAATAATATAAAATTAGAATCAGGATTTTATAATACTTTTAGAAATACTGTTTTAAAACTTCTTTCAGAATATAAAAATTATAAATTTACTATTAAAATACAAGATATTATAAAAAATAATACACTAATTTATTTCGATAAATTAAAACTTATAAGAGATGAATTAGAAATACTGACAGAAAATTTTATTATTTTTGCAGAATATGATAAAAATATATTGAATAATATCAAAAATATTTCTTTATGTAATAATAATAGCGATTGTGATACAGATTATTGCATGTTTAATAGTGATACTAATATATGTAATCTTATTATTCCTAAATTTAATTTAATAACTAATGATGAAAATTTTGATATATATTTAACAAAAATTTCAGATGAATTTGCACGCTATAATAAAACGAAAAATATATTATTTAATTCATCAAACTTTATTTTGTTTAATAATATTAGATATAATATTAATGATGATGAAGTAGTATTAATGGAATCTACTTTGGCAGAAGAGATAAAATTTACAAAATTGCAATTAAAAGATCCTTATGCTAATTATAATACTTTTGATACTTATAAAATTAACTCAAATAATATAAAATATAATAAAATCGACACATCTCAAATCAAAATTAATTATAGTGATTTTGATCTTGGAGATATACAATCTGATGAAAAATTTATAATAAAATTACCGAAAGAGCAAGCTAATAAAATTAAATTATTAGAAAAAAAAGAAAAAGAGGTAGGTGAAGAAGATAAGGAAGAAGATAAGGAAGAAGGTAAAGAAGATAAGGAAGAAGGAGAAGAAGATAAAGAAGGAGAAGAAGATAAAGAAGGCAAAAAAGAGGAAGAAGATATAAACGCACAACAATATATAGAACAATATGTAAAAGAAAACGTAAATTGTAGACATAAAAAAAATGAAGTTAGAGAGAAAGATATACAATCTATATTTATAAATAAATTATATGAAGATTTTTTTGATATTGAATTAGATAAGAAATGTTCTTTTGAATTAATCTTATTTATATTAAAACATAATAATACGAAATTAATTATGAATATAATTGAATTAAAAAATATTTTAATTGAAGAATATTTTAATCATAATTATGCAGAAACTTTAATAAACATTATGTTAAATATAAATAAAAAACTTTATAAAGAAGACATCTCAGGAAGTAATTTAATTGATAAATTAAAAGTTTCTTCATTCTTAAAAACAGAAGAATTTAAAAAACTTTTAAGTGATTTAATTAATAGTCCAAATTTTTTTGTTACTTATATAGATATTTATTTAATAGCAAAAAAATATAATTTACCAATTATATTAATATGTAATACAATTATTAATTTATCTATTACCGATAAAACATTTATTATTTTAAATAAGAATATTCAAAACAATAATTATTATTTTATTAAAATTCCCAGTATATATATTAAAACACAAAAAAATTATAAATTATTACATTTCAGTAATTCAATAATAATTAATATAACAAATGATATAATTGATATTGATAAAATACAACTTAAAAGTGATATATTATTACAATTAGAAGAAAAAGAAGAAGA
>CERS01100646.1_pt1 | contig 11697 bp, 10 predicted proteins | sample 356251 | NCBI WGS metagenome assembly CERS01 (sample SAMEA2621020, study PRJEB7988) | marine metagenome | isolation source: saline water (ENVO:00002010), including
TGAGCACAAACAGTATTTCCATCTGAAAAGAAATCTAATGATTCAAGATATTCAATTGGATACATTCCAGTCAATGAGTGGCAATCCGCAACTTCTTTACGAGTCTCAGAAGTGTGAATACTCAACTTACAATTAGTTTCTTTCGAAACTTCAGATGCTTTTCTTAAGGTCTCCTCACTGCAAACATAGACTGAATGAGCACCTATCCCATATGAGATCCTATCCGGACGTGATGATCCATTTTTGATTAAGTTCTGCATATGTTTCAATGCATCTCCAGAACCTGGTTTGAAATTTGGAGTTAGTCCATCAGTAATTGGCCCGCATAATTCAGCTCTTAGGCCAGATTTGGCTAAAGTTTCACCAATTACTTCAGTATGAAAATACATATCACAGGCAAATGTAGTTCCTGTAGATATTAGTTCTGCTGCTGCTGCGCGGGTTCCAATTTCAACAAATTCTGGTGTGAGGAACTTTTCGGCAGGAAATATTGATTTTTCTAACCACTCCATTAATGGAAGACCTTCTCCCATTCCTCTGTTCAGAACCATGGGTAGGTGTGTGTGCCAATTCTGAAAAGAACGTGTAATGAGTCGCATTGAACCATCAATTACTTCAATTACATCTTCGTCCCCTTTACTTTGAGAAAAACTACCATCTTCATGAAGTAAAAAATCTCCATATTTAACTATACCATCGTGGTCAATTAATCGAGTATTTGTTACTCTTCTAACACCAACCTCAGATGCGAACATGATTGTTCCAAGAGGTCATTTACCGTCAATCTTTGCTTGAAAGAAAGTAACAATCACTAAAATTAGGACATGGAAGTCCATACATCTTTATCTTATACTCTCTAGAGATAATTATGAGTAACTTCGGAGAGATTGGTTTCTCTGGGAAGTTACGTCCTTCGCAATTAGCATCATCAGACATAATTCGTAAACAATTAGATGCAGGCGAAAAAAATCTGCATATTGTAGCACCTCCAGGTTCAGGCAAGACTGTTCTTGGACTGTATACTTGGTCTGATCTTGTAAGATTACCCACTCTTGTTTTAAGCCCTAACTCTGCAATTCAAGCACAGTGGGTTGCTAGGGCTAAAGAATTATTCAATTTAGACGGGAAGGAGGATCAAATTCTTACAAATACAAATTCCCCTGGGCTGCTAACTTCTCTAACATATCAATCAGTTACTCTTCCAAAGAGGGCTGATAAAAATCTAGATGATGCAGCAATGAAAATATGGATAAATAAACTAATTTCAGAAAATGAAGCGGATAGTTTGGAAACTGCCAAAGCTTGGATTAAAGACTTAGAAGATAATAATAATGATTACTTTACTGATAGATTCAGTTCTTATCGGAAACAAGTAAGAGATGATTTTGCTAGTCATGGTAATGCTTTATGGGTATTGCATGAATCTTCGAAAAAGAATCTAGAGAATCTTGCAAAAACAGGAATTGGCATGATAATCCTTGATGAATGTCATCATCTACTTGGACACTGGGGGAGAGTCCTAAGTGAAATAAGAGAATATTTTGGAAATCCAATTGTTTTGGGACTTACAGCTACACCCCCAGACATAGGTTCTGTGAGTATTGATGATGGTGAAAGATACAAAGAATTTTTTGGAGAAGTAGATTATGAAGTGCCTGTTCCAGCATTGGTTAGAGATTCGAATTTATCCCCTTATCAGGACTTAGCTTATTTTGTAAGGCCAAACCCTGAAGAGTTGCAATATATTGCTAATGTTGATAAAGAATTTGAAGAATTAATTGAAGAAATTAGTAATGGCCCTGAAGATACTAGTAACCGTACACCAAAGTTAGATATTTGGTTAACTGAAGTTCTGAGTAAATTATTACTTCCTAGTGGCTCGGTAAAAAATTGGACCTCTTTTGTTAAAAGAGATGAGAACCTGGCTAATTCTGCTAGACTTTATCTTCTTTACAAAGAAATAGAATTACCGGAAAATGTACCATTCCCCGAACAAAAATTAATAGATCTAGATTTAACAAAAAACCAAGTTATGATTACTTTATTGGACCGTTATATTAGACATGGCCTTCTTCGTTCAAAAAATGAGAAAGATCATGAATTAGCAGAATTGGCTATTCAAAAATTAAGGATGTTGGGGCATCAAATTACTGAAACCGGAATGAGGCCATGTGCGTCACCTGTAGGGCGTGTAATGGCATATGCATCGGCAAAATATGATGCGTTGAGAGATGTCTTAACTGCAGAAATGCAAGCTCTAGGGCAAGACATTAGAGCAGTGATTGTTACTGACTTTGAGAAAACTTCTGCTACTGCTCTAGTTGAGGGAGTCCTAGATAAAAATGCAGGGGGAGCTATTGCAGCATTCCGTTCACTTCTAATGGATGAGACAACTGATCGACTTAATCCTGTTCTAATGACTGGCTCTACAGTATTAGTAGATGATGATTTATGTGAAATAATAATACCGAAATTTAAAGAATGGATTAAAGAAAAAGAATTAGATATAAAAATCGAATATGTCGAAAAAGAAGGTTATAATGAAATTAGAGGAAGAGGGAATCAATGGAAACCTAGATACTATACTGAGATGATTACAGAATTGTTTCAAGAAGGGGTTACAAAATGTCTAGTAGGAACTAGAGGACTACTTGGAGAAGGTTGGGATGCTAGTAGAATTAATGTTCTAATTGATTTGACAACAGTAACAACCAGTATGAGCATTAATCAATTGAGAGGACGTTCATTTAGACTTGATAAAAAGAATCCTGAAAAGGTGGCAAATAATTGGGATATTGTATGCTTAGCAGAAGAATTCAGTAAAGGATTTGATGACTATCATCGTTTCAAGAGAAAGCATTCGAGGCTTTATGGAGTATGTGACGATAGTGCTATTGAGAAGGGTGTGGGTCATGTACATGCTGCATTTACCGAAGTGAGACCGGAAGGGATCTCTGAAACTTTGGATGTCTTCAATGAGGAAATGATTCGTAGAGCCAGAAATAGAGAAAGAACAAGAGAACTATGGAAAATTGGTGAACCTTTCGATGCAGAGCCGAAAGAAGCAATTGAAATGAAAATGAAGGACGGTTTTTCAGGTGGATGGCCCATATTGAGTACTTCATTTCAAAGACCTGAGTGGAATGATGAATCATTAGTACTCGCAATAGCAACGGCTGTTTCTAGGGCGCTAAGAGAAACTGGAAATTTGGAAACAAAGTCTACTATTGCATCAGGAGATAGAGGAGGAGGTTGGATGAGAGCATACCTTGAAGATGCTTCAGAAGAAGATTCGAAAATATTTACAGAAGCTATGGAACAAGTACTAGGACCACTGGATAATCCAAGATACATGATTCCAAGACAAGTAAAGATGATTAGTGATACTTGGGTTAGTAAATTACTTCCTGAAGTAATTGGAAAATATTTTAGAACAAAGAAAAAAAGGCTCGTAATGTTCCATTCTGTACCCAAGAAGTTGGCTCAAAATAAAGAAGATGCGGCTATTTTCCAAAAACATTGGAATTTCGAAGTTAGTCCAGGGGAAGTAATGTATGGTTACAGTAAAGATGGCAGAGAACGGGTTCGTTGGGCAGTTGAGCAAAATCTTTCACCAAGAGGAGATTTTCATAGTAAAAGCGTATTTACTTAGCCAAGTTTTCACAAGATTTACAATCAATTCCGGTACCTTTGTGTGCATCACAGAATCTTTTCCTACAAGTAAAACATCTGAAATCGAATGCAGTTACACTTTTTGAACAATTCACATCACCACAAATGTCTACACTTTTAGGAATTGGAACTGACGATGAGGGCGTTGTAGAATTATCATCAGATTTATCCTCCCACCAGTTAACTTCTTCAGATTGTGTGTTAGATTCTAAAACAGGTTCTAGGTTTAATGCTCTAACTACATGTGGATGATTGAAGAAATTTTTCGCATGCTCCGGATGAACATTATAGAAATAATAATGAAATTGCTTTATACCTTCTTCGATAGTTTGGACTGGCTCTAAAAGGGCAATTAATCGATTATATGAAATTTCCATTCTTTTGGTTAATTTACGATTGGGATCTCTACGAGGATAATCGCTTGGATCACGATAGTTAGGGGATTTCCAATCAATCTCGACCACATCAGGCAACCATGATCCTTGCTTAGCTCTATCACTACCTGCAAACGCCTTTATGATTTTATCAAAAAAGCCCATTATTTCACCTTATTTGTTTTGGCCATGGCGCTGTCCCGGCGCCATGGCCTTTGGGTTCTGTGTGGTTGATGCGTAGCATCTGCAGTCATCACCGTGAGGCTCCTTCTTTGGGACAACGCGTCGTCTGAAAACAAGAACATAAACTCAACGCCGGATTGCTACTCTAATTGGTACTTTATCACTTCCTGAGACTTCACCTTGATGCTCTCGAATAGGCAGGCCCAAACGTGAACATATCTCAAGATGAGGCGCGGACCAAGGGTGTAGACATTCATCAGAGAATTCGTATCCAAGTACTGTTACAGGTTCAATCTCCCCTTCCCAATTTTCTTCAACCAGTCTGCCCGAGATTCTTGTCCAACTATGGCCCATGTGGCGTGTTTCATAAACAAAATTCTTGAAATCTTTTTGAGATAATTTACTAAGCAGAAAGTCTCTAGGAATTGCTCTCGGAATAATTACTAAAACTCTCTCATGGTCATGAAAATATGCAATCGGACCTAAATTTAATTGAGAGAACAGTTCTTGTGATTTCTCTATAGATGAGCGAATATCTCCCCATTTTCTGGGTAACCATGATACAAATGCAGAACGGTCTTTGGTTCCGGAAACATGGCTACTTAATTCTAAACTAGTATGTTGAGGGGAACTTGCTATTTTTTTGGGTGTAAATCTTAGATTCATTTTAGGAAGAGAAAATTTAGGTATTTTAATTGGTGGTCTTTTTGGGATTTTAATTGCAGATTCATGTTTAGGAATTTTATTTATCCATTCATAAACTGGTAATTCAATCCATCCCTCACTAAGAATTGTACAAATCCAACCGGTCTTACCATGAATGGTTCCAGGTAAACGAATTACTCTTCTAGTATCTGCAGTTACAACCTTATCAACAGGATGCCCCGCTTCAATTACTTGATTCAAAAGTTGCTTACGTTGAGATTTAACTTTCTCTTCTCTCAATACGGGATCAGGTTCAGAAAATGGAACTCTATTTGGATCTTCAGCAATAATATGAAATCCCTTACTTCCTGAAAATGTGATATGTCTAATTTTAATATCAGTATTTTCTATTAACCAATTTCTAAGATTCAAAGTTGCTTTCCTTGCTTCTTCTAAGCGAATAAGACAAAAGGGTCTGATATCAATATCAAATACAACAAGATGATCTAAAAGTATAGGTGAGGGTTTTTTCGTGTCTTTAATTCTAGGAAGATTGATAGGGTTGAGCCATGAAGAAGTTGAAACATAAACATCTGTTGGGATAGAATTAGAAAATAGTTGAATCAATTTTTTTGAAGAAGAAATTCTTCTGTCTGATGTAACCCAGGGGCCTTTCAGTGACTTCCATCGAAACTGATGTCTAGAGGATTTATTAAGCCAAGATAAGTCTATTTCTCTATCAAAATAGTAGGTTGATAGTTCGTCTTCAGACCAATTCAGAACACGACTCATATTCTTAGGGATAAGTATGTGGTCTTTGATTAATCGGTTAAAGACCCTTATTTACCAGTGGTGAGACCTCTTTTCCTATCAGGCCTATTGTGTCGATTAACTGATTGTGTGTGAGACCTGCATTATCTAACTGAAAAGAAAAACGAGATATCCCTCCTAATGCCTCACTATGTCTGATTATTTTCTCGGCAACTTCTTCAGGATCACCAATCACATAAGCACCGAGAGGCCCTGTTTGTTCATCGAATCTATGTCGAGTCACAGGGGGCCAACCTCTTTCCTTCCCAATTTTTGTGAAGGCTTTTGCATAGCCGGGGAAATAAATATCTCTAGCTTCTTGTGAATCGTTTGCAACAAATCCGAGCGAATGAAGCCCCACTTTCAGTTGATCAGGGTTGTGTCCAGCACGCTCACCCGCCTCTCTGTAAAGGTCAACTAATGGACGAAACCTATGAGTTTCTCCGCCAATGACTGCTATCATTAATGGCAAACCTAGCAATCCTGCTCTTACGAAAGATTGAGGAGTACCTCCTACTCCTAGCCAGATAGGTAATTTTTCTTGAAGAGGCCTTGGATAAATCTCTTGATTGTGCAATGCGGGTCTATAACGCCCAGACCAATTAACGGCTTCATTATCTCGAATTGCCAATAACAAATCTAATTTTTCAGAAAAGATTGCATCATATTCATTTAAATTTAATCCAAATAATGGGTAAGACTCCGTAAATGAACCTCTGCCTACTACCATTTCTGCACGTCCAGAAGATACCAGGTCTAGAGTGGCGAAATTTTGGAATGCTCTTACAGGGTCTGCCGCACTCAATACAGTAACTGCGCTAGTCAAACGTATTTTTTCTGTTCGAGACGCTGCTGCAGATAATATAACTGAATTTGCTGAATCTAAAAACTCTTTACGATAATGTTCACCTATACCGAAAACATCTAGACCAACTTTGTCAGCATATTCTATCCTATCAAGGAGATCTGAAATAGATTGGGCACTGTTTTCAGAATAACTTTTCCCATTATCTAGTTGAGCCTCTGCAAAACTATCTATCCCTATCTCCATAATTATCGCGGGCTATATTCTCTATTATAATCAGTAGTTTCAAATCCGGAACTACGAGATTAATCAAGGATGGAAAAGGAAGGCTAAACCGAGGATGGCATATGTTGACAATAACATCAATCCTTCTAACCAATTTGATTTGCCATCTGCTGCAATCAGATTGGCAATTGACACTGCAAGGAATACAGCAATTGTTTCAAGAATTCCAAATTCAAAGGTCAATGGTACTCCTAAAATCCAAGCAACAATTACCATCAAAGGTGCTACAAACACAGCAATTTGAGTTGAAGAACCAATCGATATTGCGAACGATAGGTCCATCTTATTTTTTGCAGCAACCGATACTGCAGTGAAATGTTCTGCTGCATTACCAAAAAGAGGAAGAAGAATTACTCCAATGAAAATATATGGAAGATGATATTGCTCAGCAGCAGATTCTACAGAATGTACCAATACTTCTGCCATCCATGACACTAGTACTGTGGCTAAAATTAGTAGGAATATAGCATCTTTTTGATCCATTTTGGGATCTTCATGATGCACATTTTCAGTGGCGAATAAATGAGAATGAGTCTTCAATTGGAATAAAAGAAACATCCCATATATCGCTAAAAGAATTATTGCGGCAGCATGAGATAACTTTTCCACACCATCATCTCCTGCAGTTCCGTCAACTGTGAAATTGAATACTGTTGGAATTATCAATACTATTACCGCTAGCAATAATAGTGAACTATTCGAACTCACTTGTGTTTCCGAAAAACTCTGTTCTGAGTGGTGCATACCGCCCCAAACAAAAGAAAGACCCATTACCAGTAATAAATTACCTAGAATACTACCAATAAGACTTGCCTGAACTAAATGAATCATATTTTCTGCTGTTTCGGGAGAAGTAGTAGTAGACGCCGCATAAAGTGCGAATAAGGCAAGAATCATTTCAGCTGCATTACCAAAAGTGGCATTTAACAAACCTCCAACAGATTCAGATGTTCTTAATGCAATTTCTTCGGTTGCTTTACCCATAAGAAATGCTAGTGGCATTATAGCAATCATTGAAGTTATGAAAGAAATATTTGGATCATGAGCAATATAATTGAAGTAAACAGTTAGGGGGACTGCAAGTAATAAAATATTCAATTTACTTTCTCTAGGATCGAATGCTTTGGCAATGCTCGTAAGGTTAACCATCATACCCTGCGAGAGAACTAATGAAGTCAATGTTACGCCTACAATAGGGAGGATTCATCCGTTAAAGCAATTCCCAACAAATATGCGAGGAGGTTGTAGAGTGGCAATTAGCGGCACACCAGGTACAGGTAAAACTACAATTTCAACAATGCTTAAGGATGAAGGATTCAATGTATTGGCTTTAGAAAAAATAGCAGAAAAATATGATTGTTTAGGCAAATTAGATACTTCAGATAATTCTAAACCAATAGATATAGGATTACTAATTTCAAAATTAAAAGATGATTGGAGTATTATGCCTAAAAATATCACTATAATTGATGGGCATCTCTCTCATTTATTGCCATGTGACCAGACAATAATTCTACGTTGTAAGCCAGATATATTAGAAACAAGACTCGAAAGAAGAGGGTATTCAAAAGAAAAAATACAGGGAAATGTTGAGTGGGAATTAATTGGCGGCCCGTGGAATGACAATGAAAACGCTAGTGATTGGTTAGAGTTGGACACTACGGAAATAAACCAAAATAGCATTAAAGAGCTTATACTCAAATGGATAGCAGATGACTTCAAACCAACTGCTATTGACACAGATATAGACTGGATTGCGACAATGGAGGAGTAATATGTTAGAAAAAATGAGAGAAACGTGGACAAAAGCAATACAACCAATTGTAATTAAATTAGGGGATTTAGATCCTTCTGTTTTAACTTGGACTTCTTTGTTAGTATCAGTAGTCGGTTTCTATATGTTAACTATTGCAGAAATGAATACTAATGGTTCGATAATGATAATATTAGCAGTTATATTAGTATTAGTTGCAGGAGTATTGGATGCATTAGATGGAGCATTAGCAAGACATCAAGGTACTGATGGACCATATGGAGATTTTTTAGATCATACAATCGATAGGGTTGTAGATGTTGGATTACTAGTTGCAATAGGAATGAATGCCGCTTTTGTAAGTAATATGAATGCAGGGCTTGCAGCAGGATTACTGACATTACTAGGATCATATATGGGCACACAAGCTCAATCTGTTGGATTAGATAGAATATATGGAGGATTTTCGAGAGCTGACCGTATGATTATCACACTTCTAGGATTGTTAGTTGCTGCTATGCAAGCTTATACCGGAGGTGCAGGTATTGATGTTAGTAGTTACAATGAATACTTCCAGTATATTTTACTAGGTAACAATGAACTAAATGGAATGACTGGGGCATTAGCAATCTCTGCTTGGGGTGGAATTTATACATTTATTGTACGCTTTAATAGTACTAGAAAGCAGTTATTAGAATTATGATTCGTAATTTGTATTATCTTACAAAACAGGAACTATGCTCGTTGAAATAAGGGTAATGGTTATCCTCTATACAATCCGCCTGAGGTCCGTGAAGAGTATCATCGACCGTGTTTTGGAACTTCAAGAAGATGAAGGAATACCTTCTGCACCTATAGATACTGAGAGTGATTCAGAGCTTGTTCAACTACTATCATCATTACAACCAAGGATACGAGTTTTTGGTTGTGGTGGTTGTGGATCTAATACGGTAGCGAGATTAGAACAAGAAGGATTATTCGATGACACCTATGTTAAAGGGATGGCGATTAATACCGATGCACAGCACTTACTTCGAGTAGGTGTGGAAAATAAGGTTCTAATCGGAAGAACTGCGCGTGGCAGAGGGGCTGGGGGAGATCCTGAGAAAGGTGAACAGGCAGCGTATGAGTCCGAAATTTCTCTGAAAAAAGAAGTTGATGATTGTGATTTGGCATTCATAACAGCTGGACTTGGCGGAGGTACCGGAACTGGTTCGGCTCATGTAGTTGCAAGACTAGCAAAAAATGCTGGTGCACTAACTATAGCAGTCGTATCATATCCATTTCTTTCTGAGGGCGCTCTAAGGAGACAAAATGCGGAATGGGGGCTTGAAAGATTGAGAGAAGTTTGCGACACAGTAGTAGTTTTACCGAATGAAAGACTGTTAGAAGTAGAAGGAGTAAGGGACCTACCTCTAGATGCGGCTTTCAGAGTAGCTGATGAGCTATTAATGAGGTCAATTTCTGGAGTTTCTGAAATGATTGCAAAGGAAGGTATAGTAAATCTTGATTTCCAAGATCTGCGCTCTGTAATGGAAAATGGAGGAGGAGTTGCTATGATTGGTCTAGGAGAAGCTAATGGCCCAGATCGTGCAGAAAAAGCAACCGAAGAGGCGCTTCATTCCCCATTGTTAGATATTGATATCTCAGATGCTAGAGGTGCCCTGATTAACGTAGTTGGCGGTCCAGGTCTATCCTTAGGAGACACTGAGAAATGTGCAAAAATTATACGTGATAGAATAAATCCTTATGCAAGAATAATTCTAGGTGCAACCACAGATCAAGAAATGGGTGATGAAATACGTGTACTGTTAGTATTAACCGGAGTTAAATCTGAACAAATTCATGGTGCGGCTTTGCATACTCAAATGCGGAATTTAAAAACGAGAACAGTAGAATTTATTAATTGAGATTAACAAACTTGCCCGAGATAAATTCCAATGGGTCTCCCGACGTGCTTAAATGAGGTCGGTCAGTCGCCGAGGCACTTCAGAGGGAAAGTCATGGCTGTAGAGAACTCAAACATTGGTGTAGTCGAGGAGAAAGTCCAAGACTGGCAAGATGAGATTGAGAGTCGTGTTCGTGGCCTTCAAACTGGTTCTTATGCAAGAATTCTGAAGATGGATAGGAAACCTTCCAAAGAAGAATTTCGTCAAACAGTGATTGTTTGTGGGATTGGAATGTTTGTGCTTGGAGGAATTGGATTTGTTATGCTATATTTGATGGATAATCTACTTCCTTCGTTCTTTGATTGGTTGACTAAGTAAATAGAGAGTGATTTTTATGTCTGACGCATTTACAGTATTTATCCGCCATGAAGAAAAAGTTCTACTTATGCAAAGAGCAGATGAAGTTTCTGATTTACCAGGAGCTTGGGATGGAGTCTATGGCTATGGTGATCATAACGACTTAGACGCTGTAGTTTCAAGAATTGTAGAATCAACCGGAATCCCTGCTGACAAGTTACAACATGTAAGAACTGGAAAATCTAGAGGAATTGCGATGGGGAATTCACTACTAGAAGTTACACCTATTCTGTTTATTTCAGAAAGTAATGAGGTTACTCCTAAAACATTGTACAAAAACTCAGAATGGGTAGACCCAGGTATGATCGGTAAGAAAGAATACAGCACTCCAAGTCTTAGAGATATGTATGGAGATGTTGCCTCTTTCTTGTACATTCTTAAAACTAGTATTGGACAAGAGCAAAATGTTGCAAAAGAGATTCAAGCAAGACTCTCTGGAAGCGGTTCACTAATGGATATCCAAGATGAAATATATGGTGTATTGAGTCCTAACTATATGAAAGGATACATCTTTGTTGAGGCTTCTGCATTCCACCATGTTGAGAAACTAATTGGTAGGGCTGGAGTTTCAACAACTCCTATCAAAAACTGTAGAAAGGTATTGGATGGTGAATCTCCTCTTGAAGATGTCCTTCCATACTTGGAGCCAAAGGCGGCTACAACAGGGATCGAAGAAGGCTGTATTGTGGAGATCCACGGAGGAGCATTCAGAGGCCAATCAGCACGTGTTATTCGAGTTACTGAATCAAAGGAAGAAGTTACTGTTGAACTATTCGAAGCTGCAGTTCCTGTGGCATTAACAGTTAGAGCCGATCAAGTAAGAGTTACACAACGTGTAGAATAATCAAACATAGGAGACCAAAG
>CERS01090812.1_pt1 | contig 11686 bp, 5 predicted proteins | sample 356251 | NCBI WGS metagenome assembly CERS01 (sample SAMEA2621020, study PRJEB7988) | marine metagenome | isolation source: saline water (ENVO:00002010), including
AAATCATATTTATATTTATTAAAAAAATATAAAGAAAATATTCCTGATAAAACAATAAAAGAATTAAAAGATGATTTTGAAAAACATATAAATGAAGAAAAAGGTAGAGAAAATATATTATTGAATGATAAGAATTTTAATATAAACAAATTTAATGAAATATTTACAGAAAATAATATAAGAACTGAAGATGATGGATATGATAATTTTATGAAAAATGGAGTAGATAAAGAAGAAAAGAAAGAAACATATATATTTTCTGATGAATTTAATATAAATATTTTTAATAAATTATTTAATGAGAAAATAAAAAAGAAAAAAAAGACCGAAATACAACTTTATAAAGAACCAGAAACAATATTTCAATCAAATAGTAATTATATAGAATTAGGAGAAGATAAAGTATCAGATTATTCTTCGGCTGTAGGATTTAATAAAAATATTCATTATACAGATTGTAAGGTAGCATATTCAGAACCAGAAATGTTAGAAACAGAAGAACAAAATAATTATAAAACTATAGAAGAATTGAAAGATTTTAGAAAAGATATTAGTTATAAAATGGACGAAACAACAGAATCAGACTATAACGAATATATGAAATTACAAAAACAAAAAGAAGAAGAAAGATTGTATAGATCAAAATGCGAAGATATGAATATATTAAAAAAATATAATTCTATAAATAAAATATTATTACAAAAATAATACATATTTAAAAAATTGATTTATATTTTATTATATATATAATATGAATAAAGATCCAGATAAAGATTATAAATATAATGTTCTGTTACATTCTAATTATACAAAAGGAAAAAAAGTAAATTTACAAGAATTAATAAGTTCATCAAATTATTTAGATACATCTTATGTAAATGCTATAAGAAGATATGCTATAAATAATGTAAAAACATTAGCATTTGAATATCATCAAGTTCCACAAAATAAAGATTATATAAAATTTATAAAAAATACTACAAATATGAATAATGATTTTATAGGTCATAGAATAGGTCTATTAAGTCCAAATATTGCATCAGTAAAATATTTATTATTAATTTATAAAATTTTGATAGGACATCATAATACATTAGATGAAATAAATAAAAAAACAAAAAAAAACTATAAAATAGGAGAAGAATATAAAATTTATAAAGAAATATGTTCTAATTTAAAAATATCACAAGAAACAAATATGAAATTAATTAATGAAATAGTATTTTATCTAGATATATCAAATGATTTAGATTTATTAGATGTAACAACATTAGATATAAAATTAAAATTAGAAAATGAAGCAAATATATCTGAAAAATATATGGAAAAACTAACAAAATATACAAACTTAATAAATACATATGAAAAATTTACAGAAATAAATATTCGTTTAGAAAATTATAAAGAAGATTTATTAAAATATATATTTAAACCTTGGAAATCAAAGGATGGTAAAGAATATGGTGTATTATTATGTAAATTAAAAAAAAATGAAATATTAAGATGTGAATTTATTTTAAATGATGGTTGTGGAGAAGATCATGCTAGATGGACTACAGTATGTCCTATAAATTATACATTTGAAATAGATGATGATTTAGTAAAAGAAAATTTACTAATGAAATTAAGTGAAGCAAATTTATTAAATGAAAATATTGAATATAGTGAAGATGAAGAATTAATGAATTTTATTGAAGAAAGATATAAAGATATTATAAATTTTAATTCAAATGAAACAAATATTAATAGTCTAAATGAATATTTAGAAACAGTAGAAGAAGATAAATTAGAAAATATAAAAAATTTCATAAAAACTAAAGATGATTTATTAAATATTTTTAATAAATGTGATAAACAAAGATATATTTATGGAAAAGATTTTGATTTATATAAAAGAAAATTTAATCTAAATATAGAAACAAATTATAATTATCCAGCAATAAAAATAGGACTAAAAAGTGAAAAATTATTAAAAAAGGATTTAATAGGTTTTATTAATATTATAATAGATTTATTAGATAATTATTCATTATTTCCAATTAATAAAGATAATATTACTATAGATAATAGTAAGAAAATAATAAATGGTATTGATATTTATTATAATAATGGAAGTCATTCTATAGGAAATATTTTACAATCATATATCTATAATTTAATAGACGATTCTATTTTAGAATATTGTGGTTATAAAATGTCTCATCCTTTAAAAAAAGAAATGTTATTAACTTTAGGATATTCAAAAAATACATCTGATATGGAAGTAAAAACAAAAGAGATTTTTATTAGTTTAAGAAATATATTTCAAAATATGAATATAAAAAATTTTGGATATGGGAGAGATGAAGATGATGAAGAAGATGAAGAAGAAGATGAATAAATTAATAAATTAATAAATGAATAATTATATATAATTATAAAATATTATATTATTTTTTTTTATTGTTAAATATTAAATGGACGAAACTATTGAAATAAGTAATGAAAATATATTTATAAAAAAAATATATATAGATGATTTTATTTTAAATAAGAAATTTGTAGATACATCTTTAAAAGATGTAATAAAAAATGTATTAGTTAATAAATTTAATAATAACGTTCATATTAATAATAAAGTAAATAATATAGTTAATAAAGTAACAAAAATATATAAAGAAGAAAATAATAATAAAGTATTTAATTTATCATATCAACCATTTAATGAAGAAAAAATAAAATATGATTATTTAAATAATAATTATACAAAAAAATGGATAATACCAGTAGTAAATGAAAAAAAAACTTTATGCATAAATGAACTTTCATTAGATAAATTTTATCAATTATCAAAAATAAATGAATGTGTTAATATAGATTTAAATGATACAGGATCAAAAGTATTAAATTTTACTGATAAATGTTATAAATTAGAAAATAATATATATTATGGTTCATATAATTTAAATAATAATACAGGTGAAAAGTTAGTAACACCAAAAATAATGTATAATAATTTAATAGATGAAGCATTAATAAATTATAAAAAAATAAATTTATTTGAAGCACCATTTAATAATAAAGAATATGATATATTAGAAAATATACAGATGTATAATGAAATTGATGCTGATATAAATATTCCAAATAATGATATGAAGGTTTTAAAAATTTGTAAAGAAGATAATGAATGTTATTATGCTGATAGTAAACAAATAAAAAATAGTAAAGAAGGAATAAAAATAATTCCAGAATTAACGCCTGGAAAATATGAAATGCATAATACTTTAAAAAATGAAAATATAAATATAACTGATTATTTAGTTATTAATCCAGAAACTATAATAAATACAAATTATAATATTTATTTAGGTAATAAAATCTCATATTTAGACGAAATTATAAATACTAAAGAATTAAATATTGATAATTACTTTAATTCAGATAAATTAGACGAAGCAGATTTTGATTATAAAATAATTAATAAAGTAGATTTTTATTCTTTAACTGATTATAATTATTTGAATATTATAAAACGAAATACTTTAGAAGATTGTTATTCTATAAGAGATATAAAATATATATATAATTTATATGATTTAGATTTAAATAATATACCAGAATGTTATATAGAATTTTTAAGAAATACATTAGATAATAATATTAGAAATTATTCTATAAAAAATACACAAATACCAATAAATTTATTATATAATACTGATATCCTTAATAATTTAAATATTAATACAGATATAGATAATTTAAAATTACTAGATATATATGATGAAAAATTTTTAAACAATAAATATGATACTTTTGATTATGGTGGATTATATGATTATTCAATATATTTAGAATATTTAAATAATTTAGATAATAAAGTAATACAAGAAAAACAAATAATACAACCAGTAGTAAGTAATATATATAAAAATATGAAAATTGCGAAAAAATATAACAATCTTGATTTATATCAAAATGATATATTAAAAGACAATGTTTTTAATATTGATAAAGCTGATTTATATTTGATTGAATATAATGATTTAATAAATAATTTATATAAAACAAAAGAAGAATATAATTTTAATCATAAAATTATATCTACAAGTGATATTAATAAAAAGAAATTTACTGAAAATGATATTGATAGTATAAAAGATGAAATATATGATTTATTAAGTAATAAAGAATTTATATATACTTTAATTTACAGATTAAATACAGATGATGATATTTTATATCATAAAATAAATCATTATAAATATAAATTTAAATTTCATGTAATAATACCAAAAAATAAAATAACCAATGATAATTTAATCATTATAAATAAAAATGTATATAAATATATTAGTTCTACAAATTCTATAGAATTATTAGAAGAAAATATAGAAAATTTAGATAATAAATTAAAAACTATTGATAATAGTTTGAATTTTCATATAGAAAATAATAGTATTGAAAATAAAGCAAGTATAATAAGTAATTTAGAAGAAAAAAATATAAATGATTTAAATCAATATATTGATGATGTAATTAATGTAGATACTGATTATGGAGAACAAAAAAATAAAATAAATGATATAATAACTCAAAAACAATATGAAAAATCTTATTATAATTATTTATTAAATACAAACAATATAGAAGAAGAAGAAATATTAGATATATCTGATTTACCAAAATTACAATATATATTATTAAATAACAATACTAATGATGATATTAGTAATAATATGATAAGATATTTATTAAATTATAATAGTACAAAAATAAAGAAAACTGTAACAAAAAGAAAAGAAGATATAATAAAAAATATAGAAGATAGTAAATATAATACAGTATATACAAAAAATGTAAAGGAAGTATCAAAAAAAATAAAAAAATTAGACGCCAGAAAACAAAAATTATGGACACCTATATGTAGATATTTAAATGATTTTGAATTAGTAGGTTTTGTAGCTGATAATAAAGTTGAATATAATCGTGCGTATTATAAATTAATAGAATTATTATTAGATAATACAGTTGTTGAAAAAACAGATTTTAAATTATTATCTTTAGCAGAAGCACCTGGAAATTTTGTAAAATGTGTGCAAAATTTAAGAAGTAAATATGTAGAAGATTGGAATAATTTTGAGATTTTTACAAAATTATCAGATACTGATTTAGTTTCTCAACAAGATTTTATAAAAGAATATGGACCTAACATTTTTGGTTTAGACACAAAAGGATTTACGGGTGATTTAACTGATATATCAAATATTGATGAATATATAAAAATAAATAAAGATAATAAAGAAAGTAGAGCTGATTTGATAACAGCTGATGGTGGTTTAGGTAATAAAGATTATGAACTTGAAGAATACGAACATTTACCATTATTTTTAGGAGAATGTATAATGGCTATATTAAATCAAAAAATAAATGGTATTTTTATATTAAAATTATATGATGTAATTGATATTAATACAGTTAATTTATTATATTTATTACAGGCATTTTATAAAAATATAAGTATTGTTAAACCTTATAATAGTAGACCTTGTAATACTGAAAAATATATATATTGTGAAGATTTTATAGGAATATCTGATGAAAATTATGATACAATTAAATCAAATTTATATAGTATTTTAGAATCAGTAAAAAATAAAAAACAAAAAGAATATATTTATTTTAATATATTTGAAAATTTTACTTATAATGAAGAATTTGATAATAATATTATTGATTTTAATAATAGTATTGTTTTAAAAACTCAATCATTATATTTAGAAACAGTATTTGATATATTAAAAGTAAAAAATTATTATAATAAAGAATTAATTGTTAAATATTTTAATAAAAATACATTTAATTTACAAAAAATATTTGAAGATTCATCTGAAGATTTAGGTTATTTTATAAAAAGTATAGAAGCAAGTATAAGATTATGTAAACATATGAATGTAGAAATAAAACCATATTTTGTAGAATATTACAATAGTATAAAAAAAATGAGAGCTTGTTCTATGGATGATGAATGTAATTACTATCCATCATATTATAAACAAATGTATGATATTAATACAGAAGAAAATGAAGACCGTAAAAGAACTAGAATAACTGATTTTGTTAAAGAATATTGTATATCATATGATAATAATACAGATGATAATAAAATAATTTTATTTAAATTATTACAAATAACAGATAATTTTATTAGAAATAAATCAATAACAAATATAGAGCATATTATAATTAACAAAATCAAAGATAATATAAATAATCAAAATAAATTAGTACGTTTATTAACAGAAATATGTAAAATAACTGATATTCATAAAGTATTTTATACTTATAATACTAATATAGTAAGTATAATACAAAATTTCCAAAATAAAATTCGTAGTATTTTAGGATATTATTTATGTAAATTTACATATACACCATTATATCCTAAATATATAACATTATCAGAAGATATAGATAGAGTAAAACATTATGGTGTATTATATAAATCAAGATATATTTGTTTTTATTCTGGTGATGATTTAGGTATAGAAGAATATGATGATATAATGACTTCAGGTATAAATAGAACTAATATTTCTATATTTGAAGAAGAAAAAACTACTTCTATTGATGAAAATGTTTTAACATCTATTAATTTAAATTGGAATCCACTAATAGATAATATTAAATACAATATTTGTATATTTATTATGAATGAATATAAAAATATATATCCTACTTTTGATTTATCAGATAGTATTAAAATTAATATACTAAAAAATGTGAATAAACATCAAAATTTCTTTGATACATCATATAAAGACATACTATTTGATTTTGATATAATTCATAAATTTTTAAATAATATTTATGATACATTTTATAATTCTTACAATTCTAATATATCATTAAAAAATAGTTCTGATAAAGCAGATAATAAAAAATTTAAAATTAAAATACATCCAACTAATACTTGGTTGAAAAAAAATTATTTATTACCTATCTTAAAAAGTATGAAAAATAGTCCTAATTTAACAACTATTTATTCTACTTTTATAAATGAAATAAATGATAAATATGTAAAAATAAATGAAGAAAATAATGTAGAAGAAGATGATATAATAATACCAGGATATTCTAAATTAAAAACTGATCCTAATAGATTAGTAGGAGATTTAAAAATATTAAAAGATATAATTTTAATGTATACTGTTAAATCAAATATTATAAAAAATTATAGTTCAATTATATTTTATACATTATCATTATTATCTTTATTTAAAAATAATTTTAATATTGAAGCAACAGAAGATTTAGCTAATATAACAACCTTAACAAATGATTTTTATAAAATAGAAAATAAATTAACTCATAAAATTTATAGTTCAAATGATAAAATAATAGAAAAAATTATTTCAGATATAAATCAAGATTATAGAAAAGTTATTACTATACCAAATTCATTTTCATATGAAACTAATATACAAGAAATGAAAGGATTTAATAAACATTTAGATGAAAAATGGAATAGTAAATTAAAAGGTATTCTTAAAAAAGATCCAGAATTAATAAAAGATACTAATAAAAAAATATTTGATGAATTTTATACTAAATTTAGAAATCAAAAAATTTATGTAGTTGATTTATTAAATGATAAAACTATTTATAAATCATCTAATTTAATTTCATTAGATTTATATAATGAAATCAAAGAAATTGATAATAAAACATTAAGTAAAACAATACTTAAAAATATTCAAAATTTTAATGAAACATCTTACTTTTATGTAACATATAATATTACTAATAATTTTAAATCATCATTTTCATATTTAGCTGATTTTGAATATTTTGATGAAAATATTAATATTGTAAATAGTATTCAAGAAACAAGGAAAGACTTTACTGATAGTTCTAATAAAACATTATTAAGTTATAATAATAATTATATTTTAAAACCATTATTTAATAAAGAAGATCAAATTATAACAAATGTATCATCTAAAAATTTATTAGAAACTGCTATTCAATATTTATTATTACATATTTATGAACCAATGGATATTAATCTACAAGATATATCAAAACTAGCAGGTATATCTAGATTATTTAATTATAATAAAGAATTATATGATAATTATAATGATGATACATTATATTGTACTTATACTGGATTAAGTAAAACAAAAATATTAAACAATATTTTACAAAATACATCTGAAGACATTATAAGTATATATAATGATTTAATTACTAATAGTAATATTCTTATTAATAATACTCATTATATTGGTATGAATTATAATATTAATAAAAATGAAACAATATTTGGATTAAGTAGTTTATTAAATAATTTAATATATAAAATATCAAAATATGAATCATCCATCTTATATAGTTTTATAAATTTATTTATTAAATCAAATGATGAATATTTAAATGATAGTGATTTAAAAAATATTTTAATTAATTATAATAGTAATCCTATTCATTATTCTATAATATTCTTAAAAAATTCAAATTATATTGATTTATTTAAAACATTTTTAGGATCATCTGATGATTTAATATCTATGTCTGAAAAATACAATATTGAGAATATTATTACAAAAAATTTAGTTCTAAATGATACAGAACTTATGGAGATATATAAGTTATATAATAATAATGATATAAGTAGTATAAATAGTAAATTAAATAATGATATTACAAAATTGCAAAATGATATATTACCAATATTACCTAATTTTAAATTATTAGAAAATAAATCTATTACATCTCGTAATTTAATATTATTAATTAATAATATAAAAAAAATACTATCTAATTTAATTAATTTACCAAATACAAATAATAAAACAATGTTAAAAAATAAATATAAATTTTTGAAAAAATATTATGCTTTACCAGAATTTAATAAACTAATAGATATTATAAATAATAATGATTTATTTTCATCTATATTATTTGAGAAAGATAATATTATAAATTATCAAATAGTATTTACTAAAATTTTACAAGATTTTGAATATAATTTTAATAATATTTATTGTTCTAATGAAGAATTATCTTTAAAAATAATATACTACAAATTATTATATATTATTAATAATTGTATTAATAAATTAACATCATATGAATACAGTATTGATAAAAAATATAAATTATACTGGGATTATAAAAATAATAAAATAAATAATATTGAAGAAGAATATAATAAATCAATAGATACTATACCTGATAATATTATGGTTGATAAAACAACAGATGATACATATTTACAAATATTTATACAAATTATTAATATTAGTCATAATGATATTAATTTATATGTAGAAAATTTTGATGAATATTATGATACTATTGATTTTAATAATGAAAATGATACACACAATAATGGAGGTGCGGATCATATGTATTCTAATATGGGTTCATTTAATGAAGATTTATTAGGTGATATTGAAGAATATTAAAAAAAAATATAGTTTTTATATTTTTATTAGTTTTTATCTACTTTAATAACTTCTAAATTATAAACTATAGGTTTTTCTTTATATATAAATTTATATAAAATTACAATTACAATAACTAGTATAATAAAATATATAGAATATTCTTTAATAGATTGGAATAATTGTTTTAAATGTAAATATCCATTATATATCTTTTTTTTTATCATATTAAGAGTAATAACTAAAAAAGACATAAAAGAAGATAGAGATTTACTTACTATATTATAAATATCTATATCAGCACCAGGAGCATAGTCATATTTACTAGGATCTTGTATATTTGTTTTATTTTGAACGTGATTTATATTATATGATAAACCATTTATATCAGTGGTATTAGTGAAAGCTTGAGCCATAATATATATATATATAATATATTTAAAATATAATTTATTTAAAATATAGTTTACATAATGTATTATGTCCTCATATTTCACGAATATAATAAAATCAATAGATTGGGTAAATATGTTTAATAATAAGCCTACTACAAATGCTTCACAAGTATTAGATCCGATATCTTGTTTAATAAGATTAGTATTATTAATTTATAAGCCCCCTGGGACAAAATTAAGTTTTTGTAATAATAAGATAGTATTTCAAGAACCAGACTTATTACAATCAACAAAACGTTGGACTGCTGGAGATAATCGTAGTCATCTTCATAATTTATATAACCCAATATTTAAAATAAGTTTATGGTATGATGTATCTAAAACAGAATTGATATATTTATTAGAAAAATCAAAAAAAGGGTTAGAAATTTTATTAGAATGTTATAATACAGATGAATCAAATGTAGTATCTCATTCAATAACTTATTATTTAAAAACGATAGATAATATTTTAAATAATAATTTAGAAAATAATTTAGATGAAAAATTATCAGAAACAACTGATATATATTCTATAAAATTAAAGAATTTATGGAGTGAAAATGAAATAAATATAGTATATTTATTATTATTAGAAATTGATGAAAAAAGTAATGCGGATAAATTTAATAATACACAATCTTTAATATATTCTATAGAACATATATTAGAAGGAAAAGATGATATATTACAAAATGTAGTAAATAAATTATCTACATCTTTATAAATTTTATATCTAATAATGATAATATTTCACTTAAATAAGTAGTTTCAATATATTTGTTATCAATAGAATTTCTTTTATAATCTTGAAGTTTAAAATCTTCTATAATTTGTTTAAAAGTTTTACTTAATCCAAAATCAGCAATATAAAAATCTCTATTATTATCAATTTCCTCAACTAATATATTTGATTTATGTAAATCTTTATGAATTATACCATAATTATGTAATTTACTAATTTTATCTTCTAATTTTTGAGTATCATCTTTAGTTAATTTATTAGTTTTTTCCCAAGTAGATAATGCAATACCTTTATGTTCCATTAAAATACATATATATAAAGTTTTATTACTATCGTAATACATCCATGTATCTATTAAATTAGGAGATATATTTGTATTATTTAATTTAATCATAATATTAATTTCATCAACAATATTTTGTAAATTAAAATATTTATCTTCTGTATGATTTATCTTAAATGTTGATATATCAATAGTTTTTAATACCATTTTATTTCCAACATCATATGTAATACCAAAATCACCTGCCCCTAATTTATGTTTTAAATTATAATTATTAATTTTTTTATTATCTAATTTTAATTGACTATTACTAGTTAAATATTTTAGTTTATCAGAATCGCTATTATTTTCTAATACATTTAAACGATAATAATTAATTAAATTATGTAATATTATTTTATGTATATTTGTATTATTTGGTTTAATTAGAGGATTTTTACTATTATAATCTTTTATAAACTTAATTTGTTGTAATAAATCAAAATCATAATCTTTTCCTATTTTTAAAATATTATTACATAATAATATAAAATCTTTTATTTTAATACCATGTAAAAATTTTTTTTCATATTTTTTAAGTTTTTTTAAATTTTTTTTTTGAGTTTCAATATATTTTTTTTGTAAATGTATAAAGTTTTCTTCATTTAATGTAATATTACCTCCTTTTAATACTAAATATTTTAATTTGTATTTCAAATATTTATTTTTAAAATTATTATTAACCATATAATATATCTGAATATATTTAATTTAGTTTAATATATATAATTTAGTTTAATATATATAATTTAGT
>CERS01185958.1_pt1 | contig 11682 bp, 14 predicted proteins | sample 356251 | NCBI WGS metagenome assembly CERS01 (sample SAMEA2621020, study PRJEB7988) | marine metagenome | isolation source: saline water (ENVO:00002010), including
CTCAATATTGTGAGGCATTTCTTTAATCTTATCTCTACTTGGGTTAATTTGGACAGTGGCTGACATTAATTCATATATTAACGCTCTGTTGATCATCAAGGCTAGTAAATATATAAAAAAGATATTAACAGAGATTTGTAATTGTTAATAGTTCCTGCAAAGGATGATAAATTAATTTACATTAAAGCTATAAATTATTGATTTAAAAGGTGAGAGGTATCTATAATTTCTTATTTATAGTAACTTTAATCTGAGATTCAACATCTTGGTAATGTCTTATAGTAACCTCAAATTCACCAATAGATTTTATAGGCGATAAAACTACCATGTCTGACTTTATTTCAATCCCTTTTGATTTTAATGCATCAGCGATCTGCTTTTGAGTAATAGTTCCATAAAGAGACCCTTGATCATTAGCTTCACTAATTATATCTATATTTATTCCATCAACTCTGGACTTAACAGATTCAGCGTCATCTATTTTTTTTTGATTATTAGCATTGATTTCTGCCATTTTCCCATCAAGCTCATCTTTATTCTTTTTATTAGCTATAATTGCTTTTTTTTCAGGGATTAGAAAATTATTAGCATAACCGTCCTTTACAGTAACTACTTCTCCCGCTTTACCAAGTTTGTTTAGTGATTCAAGTAGTATGATCTGCATTATTATTTGCTCGAATAAGGCAATAAGGCAAGATAGCGAGCTCTTTTTATTGCAATTGCTAATTCTTTCTGCTGTTTCATCGATATATAGCTAATCCGTCTTGGGGTAATTTTTCCCTTTTCAGATAAATATTTTCTTAAAGGACCAACATTTTTGTAATTAAAATTTTTATTTGAGTTCTCTCTAGTCATTATTCTTTCTCTTTTATCATTGGAGATGGTGTTTCTTCGAATTTTTTTACTTTTATTGATAAATGACGGATAATATCTTCATTAAGGTTTAGTTTAGAGTTCATTTCTGTAATTCTTTCATTGGGAATTTCAATATTCATATATTGGTAAAAAGCTTTTTTATTTTTTTTAATTGGATAAGAAAGATTTTTTAGCCCCCAACTTTCTTTATAAACAATAGTTCCTTTTAATTCACCTATTGTCTGTTCATGATTACTTATAGCTGATTCTAAGTCAGTAGTGCTAAGATCTTGTCTAAGCATGAATATATGTTCAAAAAGTGCCATAAGAAATAGTTGTATTTATTGTTAAAAAAGGAATAAATATTCTATTATTTATATTAAAGCAAGAGTTCTTTTATAATGAAAATATCATTAATTTTCCCTGGTCAAGGCTCACAATTGGTTGGAATGGGAAAAGATTTTTACGATTCATTCGATGTAGCAAAAGACGTCTTTCTTCAACTTGACAGCTTTCTTAATAGGCCTTTAAGTGATATTATTTTTTCAGGACCTGAAGACGAATTAAGAAATACTATTAATTCACAACCATCAATCATGGCTACTAGTATAGCAATATATAGTGCAATCGTTGAAGAAGACCTTATTAATAAAGATTTAATCAAATGTGTAGCAGGCCATTCGTTAGGTGAGTATAGCGCACTGGTAGTTAATGAATCTATTTCAATTATAGATTCCATTAGACTTTTGGACATTAGATCTAGGGCAATGCAGGAAAGTATGCCTATTGGAACAGGTGGAATGGCTGCATTAATTGGTAAAAAATTATTTGAAGTTGAAAAAATTTTACCTGAAATACAAAAACTTGGAAAAATATTTATTGCAAACGATAATGCTGATGGTCAAGTAGTTGTGAGTGGGGAAATCAAGCCCATTAGGTATATTTGTGAAAATTATAAGAAATTCAATATTAAAAGAGCAATTCAACTTCCTGTGAGTGCTCCCTTTCACTGTGAATTAATAGAAAATGCTTCAATAAAATTAGAAAATGAAATAGCAAGTCAAAAATTTAATAATTTCACTTTTCCTTTATACTCTAATGTTACAGCTAAACCATGTAACAATGGAATAATAAAGGATTTACTTGTAAGACAAATTATTAATAGAGTAAGATGGAGAGAGAGTGTTGAAAATATGATTAAAGATGGCGTAGATTGTTTTATTGAGATTGGCCCAGGAAATATTCTAACTAATCTTATAAAAAGAATAAATAAGGAAATTAAGGCAATATCTATTAGCTCAGTAGATGATCTAGAAAAAATTCAATCGATAGATTTTAATTCATGAAAAATATTTTAATTACAGGAGCTACAGGAGGCATAGGATCTGCTTTAATTGATTCTTTTTATGGCAATAAATACAATTTATTTGTAACAGGAAGCAATAGTGAAAAACTTCAATCAATAAAATCTAAATATCTTGATAATTTAGAAATTTGCAAATGCGACTTATCAAAAGATCATGAAATTATTAATCTGATTAAAAAATCTGAAGAGTTTTTTGGAAATATTGACATTCTTATTAACAATGCTGGAATAACAAAGGATAATTTATTCCTTAGAATTAGTAATAATGATTGGAAAGATGTAATGGATATTAATTTAAATGCAAACTTCTCAATAACAAAACTTGCAATAAAAGGAATGGTTAAAAAAAGATGGGGAAGAGTAATCAATATATCTTCAGATGCAGCTAAGATTGGAAATCCAGGTCAAACAAATTATGTAGCTTCAAAGTCGGCAATAGAAGGATTTTCTAGATCTTTGGCAAGCGAGGTAGCCTCAAGGAATGTGACAGTTAATTGTGTTTCTCCAGGTCTTATAAATACAAATATTTTAGATGCTATAGAGCAAGATAAATTAGAAAGCATGGCTAAGAACATACCTTGCGGAAGAATAGGAGATCCAAAAGATGTAGCTAATGTAGTTTTCTTTCTTGCATCAGAAGAATCATCATATATTACAGGTCAGGTTATTCATGTTAATGGTGGCTTGACAATGTGATGTATTACATACTACAAAAAGTCTAGAATTAAATTATAGGAGATTTTATGAGTGAAGTAGCGGACAAGGTAAAAAAGATTATATCTGAACATCTTGGTATAGATGATATGGCAAGGATTACAGATGATGCAAAATTTATTGATGATTTAGGAGCTGATAGTCTAGATACTGTTGAGCTAGTGATGGCTTTTGAAGAAGCGTTTGATGTAGAAATCCCAGATGAAAAAGCAGAAACTATACTTACTGTTGGGGATGCTATTTCCCATCTAGATCCTAAATAGTATATAACAATAATTATTAAACTTAAGTGAAAAGAGTTGTAGTTACCGGGGTAGGGATGGTAACCCCACTAGGTTGTGGAGTTGATTATAATTGGAATAAACTTATTCAAGGCGTCTCTGGGGCAGGAAAAATTTCAAGATTTAGTGTTAAAGATTCTAAATGCAAAGTTGCATGTGAAATTCCTATAGGAGATGGAAAAGATGGAACATTTAATGCAGAGGATTGGATTGAAAAGAAAGAAATAAAAAAAATTGATGATTTTATTAAATATTCTTTAGCCGCTAGCGAAGAATCATTTCAAAATTCAAATTTACCAATACTAAACGATCCTTTGTCTTTTAAGTCAGGATGTATTATTGGATCAGGAATGGGAGGATTGCCAGGAATAGAACAAACCTCTATAGATTATTCGGACGGAAAGAAGATTAGTCCATTTTTTATAACTGGAAGAATTATAAATATGCCTTCAGGATTCATTTCAATAAAATATAATTTAAAAGGTCCTAGCTATTCAACAGTTTCAGCTTGTGCCTCTGGGGCACATGCTATTGGCGAATCTTTCAGATTAATACAACACGGACAAGCAGACATTATGGTGACAGGTGGAGCAGAATCTACAATTTGCCCAACAGCAATAGAAGGGTTCACCGCATGTAGAGCATTAAGTCTAAAATTTAATGATGATCCTGAAAAATCTTCAAGACCATTTGATGAAGATCGAGATGGTTTTGTAATGGCTGAAGGAGCTGGAACAATCATTCTTGAAGAGCTGGAACACGCAAAAAAAAGAAATGCAGATATTTTATGTGAAATAAAAGGATATGGAATGTCTTCAGATGCATTTCACTATACTTTACCTGAACCCTCTGGTGATGGTGCATATAGAGCAATGCTAAATTGTATTAATGATGCCAAAATATCATTAGAAAATATTAGCTATATAAATGCACATGGCACTTCTACACCAGCGGGAGACAAAGTTGAGGTCCTGGCAGTTGATTCCATATTTAAGAATCGTTCAGTAAAGGTTAATTTATCATCAACCAAGTCTCAAATAGGACATCTTCTAGGAGCAGCTGGAGCTGTGGAGGCTATCTATTCAATTAAATCAATAAGAGAAAACACTATGCCTTATACAATAAATTTGGATAATCCAATATCTTCCTCAAATATAAATTTTGTTAAGAATGAGCCTATGAGGGAAAATGTTAATAATGTTTTATCGAATTCATTTGGTTTTGGTGGTACAAACGTATCATTAATATTTTCTAAATTTAATGGATAGTAATATTCGTAAACCATTAATCATCATCATCTCATCACCTTCTGGAGCAGGGAAGACTTCAATTTGTAGGAATTTATTAACTTTGGATTCTAATATTAAACTTTCCATTTCTGTTACAACTAGAGAAGCAAGAGATAATGAAACTAACGGAGAAGATTATTATTTTGTAAGCTCTAATGATTTTAAAAATTTAATGAATGACAATAAATTTTTAGAATATGCAAAAGTTTTTAATAATTATTATGGCTCACTTCGTGAACATGTAAATGCTCATCTTTCTAATGGTTATGATGTTTTATTTGATATAGACTGGCAAGGAGCTCAGCAAATAGTTGATTCCGGCTATTCTAGGATAATCACTATTTTTATAATGCCTCCATCAAAAGAATCTATAAAACAAAGACTTTTGACTAGACAAAAAGATTCAGGAGATAATATAGAGGCTGTCACAAATAGAATGCTTCAATATGAAACTGAAATTAGCCATCAAGATGAATATAAATATATCATTATTAACGATAACCTAGAAGAATGTACTAATGAAATAATCAAGATCATTAAAGATGAAAGAAGTTAGATTATTCTTATCATTCATATCAAACTAGATAATTTACAAAAATCATCTATTGTTAAATTCTCCGCTCTTAGATCAAGATTAAAATTATTTAATTCAAGTATATTCTTATAATCTTTTAAACTTGTTCTAATTTTTTTTCTTCTGTGTAGAAAAGCTTTTCTTAAAATAGTTTCAAGTTTTCTTATTTCTATATCTTTATATTTTTTAATTGGTGAAAACTCTAAAACTATTCCATCTACTTTTGGTTTAGGAAAAAAGATTCCAGCAGGAGCAATCAATAATCTTTTTATATTAAATCTAGATTGAGTTATGACTGATATCCTTCCGTAAGACTTTGAGTTTTCTTTGGCAACTATTCGTTCACCTAATTCTTTCTGAAACATCAGATACATTTTTTGATAGAATGGTGGCCAATTAATAAATTTTGTCCATTTTATTAAAAGTTGGCTTGAAATATTAAAAGGAAGATTCCCAACAATTATTGAATTTTTACTAATATTTAGGTCATGTAAATCAAAATTTAAGGCATCTCTATTTAAAATAGAGATTTTTTTATTTTTATATTGTTGTAGATATTTTAAAAGATTTGAGTCTTTCTCAATTAGAATTATTTTTTTGTATTTCTTTCTAATAAGATGTTTAGTTAATGCTCCTGTGCCGGAACCTATTTCAATTATGCTTGTTTCTGAGTTTGAGGAGATTAATTTATTTAGTTTTATAAGAAAGTTTTCATCATGGATAAAGTTTTGACCAAGTGATTTTTTGGCCCTCATTATTATTTAAATTCAATCGTTGCTTCAGATCTTAAATCTCTTAGCATTTTACTGCTTTTTAAGGATAGTTGTTTATCCATAATAATATTTTTAGCAATTTCATAAGTAAGCTCAGGATCCTTGTAGATTAAATCATTTATTTCTGCATCAGAAATTGAGGTTCCTCTATAATAAAGTCTGCTAATTAGAATTTGCCAGGCAATATCATTATAAAGCATGTCGTAAAATTGTTCTTTATTAATATTATTGATTTTTATTAATTCTAAAAATTCTTCTTTTCCTATTTTGCTTGATTTAAAGATTTGATTCTCATAGTTATTAAGATCACTGTTATCTACTTTGATGCTGTGTTCATCTATTTTTTCAATCTTGAGTAGATTATCTATAAGCTCATCAATTACTTTATTTGCTATAGCTGCACCATTTTCATTAGTGATTTGAACTTGATTTAATATAGCAAAAATCTTAATTCTTTGTTCTATATCGTAGTTAGTAATTACACTATCATTAACCAAAACAGCTATCTTATTTCCATCTCCTTCAGTGGCATGCGCGTTGAATAGGATTAGTATAAGGAATATATTTATTGCTATAAATATTTTCATAGTTTTATATCTCGGGTCCAAATAGTTTTTTCTTTCCATAAGTCTTAGTGGATCCAAAAGGTTTGAGAACTATTGAAAAGCTTAATCCTTCACTTTCTTCAATATCTCTATCTTGAGTTAAATCTCTATAATAGTTGAAGTCTATTCCCAAGCATTCATTCTCATATAGGAGACCATATTGGTATCCAATATTATTGTCAGTATATAAATTTCTTGTTCCTGAGAAATTAAAAGAAAAATCATTTTCTAACAATATATTTCCACCAATTCTAATTTGTTCTGAGCCTGTTCCATACTTCTCAGATACATAATCATAGTCAATAGCGAATCTGAGTTTTTCATAATCAAAGTATGCATTGATACTTGATCCCTTAATATCCTTATCGTCTCTATCTATTATCATTGTATTATCTATATATTTACTTGTATCAAAAATAATTCTTGAAGTGGCCATGTAATCAGATACTTCATCTGACATGTCATACTTATCTTTATTTATTTTTGTAGATTGACCTATTGTTAATTTTATATCGAATTTTTCTTTGAGTTCCATATACCATTCAATTCCATAGTTTATTCGGGGTCCACTTTCCCATTGATCTAAGCCTGTAGCTCTATTGTATGAAAAAACATTAGAAGTAGATATTGATTGAGCTCCAGTATTATTGTTATAAGGGGCTAAGATTGGCATTAAAATAGGAGTTAGGGTCTGAGAAGAGTTTTTGCCAATATTAATTAACGGAAATGAAATTTTTGATGAAATTTGCGGAAAAAATAAAACTGAGGATTCGTCTTTAGTTCCAGATTTGTTATCAACAGAAGAAGAAACAATTCTAAAGTTGAATTGATTATTGAAAAGAAGACCTGTTTGTCGATGTGTTTCATTTCTTGTCCAATCTAATTGAGAAGAGGCTTGCGTTGAATAAGAATTGCTTAAATCTTTCCAATTTCGAAAAGTACTATTAAGTGAGATATTCCCACCAAAGTTTCCACCTTCAATACCGTTAATATCGTAATTAATTTGAGGGTACAAATATTCCCACTGCTCTGAATTTTGATGTGTTAGATGCTTATAAGTATTGGTCTCTATTAAAAAATGTGTATCTTCTTCAGACCTCTCAAAATGAATTCCTGATTTATATACAGTTGCATCATTTAAATGCATTTTACGCATATATGTATCGTTATTACTTGTTTGAATATACGTTTTTAAAGATCCGTATTTATTATTAATGTTAGCATTTGCAAAGAAATGGTTTCTTGTTCCATTATCATCATCATTATCATCTATACTTGTATTAATTGCCAATGAACCAATTTTATTTAGATGACGATAGTCAATCTCATAGAAATTATTAGCATTGCTCTGAAGATTTGGAGTTAGAGTTATATCTCTATTTCCTGCGATGTTGTAAAAGAAAGGTAGCAAAAGAATGTCACCTAACTGATCATCAGTCTGAATAGTGGGCATAAGGAATCCTGTTCTTTTATTCACACTTGGATCAGGATGGGCAAAGTAAGGTAAGTAAAAAACAGGAACATTAAAGATATGTAATCTTGCATGATTATAATGAATAGTTTTTGATTCTAAGTTATGGTATGCTTTATTTGCCTTAAGTTTCCATCCAGGACAATTTTTAATTAAATAATTCTCTTGAAGACAAGGAGTATACTCAACATTAGAAATTATATTTATTTCATTTTTTTTAATGATCTTATTTCCGACCATTCGAGAGTTATCTTTAAGTCTTATTTTCGCAGAATCTGCATTTAAATATGAAAAATCATCTTTAACTGTCATTTCATCTAGAAAATAATTGTTACCGAATTTGTCCTTAAGAAATATGTTGCCGTTTGCTTCTATAATACCTTCATTTTTTTTATAAATAACATTATTAGCCCTAGAGGAAATTTCTTCTGTAGAAATATATACATCACCTTTAGCATTAATCGTATTTTTTTCTTTATCAGTCAGTAACTCATCCGAAATTATCTTAAGTTCTTGTTCGGCCTTTAAACTATTATTTGCTAATATGAGTAGTATAAAGAATAAGTGAATCACATAGTAAAAGTATTTTGTTCTTAATAATGCAATCATATGTTATCTTCCAATTAATCTAGGATACTTAAAGATTGATATTGACAACAGTATTACGATAATTGGCATGCACCCTTTCGCAACTATTGGATTCATTTGAGAAGAGGACCCCAATGCATCAAGAAGGTTAGATATGAAATAAACAAAAAATATTAATATAAAAGATACTAAGATAGTTGTAAAAAATTTATCATTTTGTTTTAAGTTATTTGAAATACTAGCGGATAAAATCAATAAACTTGTCATTAAAAATGGTAAAAAAATTAGGTTATAGTAGTGTATTTTAAAATCAACAGCTGAATAGCCCAAGTCTTCTAAGAAGTTAATGAACTTTCCTAGCCTCCAAAAAGAAATGCTTAATGGTGAGGAAAGACTGTCCGAGATATCTTCTAATCTAATATTCGTGTGATATTTGAAATTCTTTTTAAAGAAAGATTCGCTAAATTTAGGAGATATCTGTACATCTTCTATTTCCCAGTGCCCGACATTAAGTTTTGCAATACTTCCATCGAGCCTTCCTTGGAAAGAGCCATTTTTATCATATTCAAGAATCATGAAATCAGAGAGAGTCTCACCTTCATCTTTAATATCTTTTGCAAAGAGCACACTTGATAAATTATTATTAACATTAAATTGTTTTAACCAGATACCATTTTTTGTTATTGAGGCAAATTTATCTACTCTATTTATATATTCATATTCTAGTTCACTATATCTATCATCAAAAATAGACATTAATGGATTTAAGGCAGTAATGAAAAATATGCCAATTAATATATAAAGAATGATTGGCGAAATTAGTATTGATCTAATAGGAACCCCTGAAGAGGTAACAATAATTAATTCTGAATTTCTTATTAAATATAGGAAAGCAAATAATGAGGAGAAAAATGTAACAACTGGCAATGTGAACATTGTTAAATTTAAAAAATTATAAGAAGTTAATTGAAATATGATTTGCAAGGGTACATCCTTATTAGTGGACTTTCTAAATTGTTCTATAAAATCTCCTATAAAGATTAAAACTGCAAAAACAGTAAAAGTTATCAAAAATGAGTAAAGAAAACTTTTAAATAGGTATAAATTTATTTTAGAAAACATTTTTTATTACTTTTAGCGCAAAATTAATATTATTAAATTCTTAGATCTATATAATTCAATTAACATTTTAATTTTCATTTATTCCTTATAATCGCTGTATTATATATTTAGGCTTAAACATATATTGCCTCGTGTTTTAAATTTTTCTATGTACCCTAAATTAATAATATATTTAATGAAATCTTTATTTCTCCACTCATTTTGACTTGTATACTCTAAAACAATATGTTCGGGATATAAAGCTTTAGGAGCAGATTTAAAAAATGGAAGCAAAGCTTTATCTTCATGACCTTCGATATCAATTTTTAAACATGTGATAAACTTAATATTATTCTTTTCTAATATTTCTAATAAAGTTTTCATTTTAATTGGAATTGTTTTACTTCCATTCTTTTCAATTACTCTAGCACTTCCATATCCTTCATTTAAATCAAGAAAAGTATTTGCGTTAGACTCACCAATTGCGTAGTTTTCTAAATAGATCTTATTTTCCATACCTTTAATTTTTTGATTTAATAAAGAAAGATTTTCACTATGTCTTTTGATTAAAATTGGGTTTGGTTCAATTGATATAATTTTTTCAAATTTTATTTTTGGAAAGATAGAAGCAATATTTTGACTGTAAAAACCAATGTTTGATCCTATATCGATAAAAATAGACCCATCTTTCATTTGATTTTTTATAAATTTAATTTCTTTTTTGTTATAATTACCAAATATCTGTTTAGTGTCTGACATTCCATCAAAGTAAAAATGGAATGGAACACCGTTAACAGATGCTTGTATTCTTTTATTACTTGGATCATCAGAAACTTGATAATTTATTATTGAGTTAATTATTCTTAATAATGCATTTCTTAATTTTCCACGTACAAAAAAAATTTTTTGACCAAAGAATACTAAAGTCATTAATAGTAATTTTTTCATTTTGCTGAGTAATCTTTTCTAAAAAGTAGAAAAATTATAAATAGAGTTATTGCTAACGGAATTAAATAATTGATCCAATAAAATGAATTATTGTTAATTAGGAGGTTAGCAGATGTAATCTCAATAATCTTGATAATTAAGGCAATAATTGAAATAATAAAAATAGGAAGAATCCAATTTGCATCAGGCCTTCTAGAAATTTTAAAAATCAATAAAGTTAAAAGTGCCAAGCAATAGATATAAAGAGGACTTATCAATCTATTGTTTAATTCAGCAAACTGTTCATTATCATAATTATTATTTTTTATTTTTTCAATTATAGTTAGGGTGTTTAGTTCATCTGCGTAATAATGAATTCTCTCCTTTTTAGCATAGGGCGCAAGGTTTAGATCGTAACTTTCAAAAGAGATCTCTGATATTTTTTGTGTTTCTTTATTTAAAATTTGAATATTTCCATTATATAATCTTAAAAATTTATTATTTTTTTCAATTATCAGCTCACCATTTTCAGCTATGTACGTATTTGGATTATTTGGATCATTAAGATCATGAATCAAGAGTCCAGAAATTTCATTTCCATCAATTTCTTGCATAAATATGGTTAATGTATCAACGGGGGAAATAAACTTTCTTTCTTTCAAAATCCCTGAATGTATTCCAGATGATCTTATGTCTATTATTTTGTGACGAATTTCATTTAATGAATAAGGAGTAATATAGAGACTTAAAATCAATAAAAAAAGAAAGACAATTGATGTAAAAATAAGAGTTGGTTTAATTAAAACATTCCTATTTGATTTTCCAGCCGCCCAAAGAACAACCATCTCACTGTCACTTTTCATCCTATTTAATGTGAATACGATTGAAATAAATAGAGATATAGGAGTTGTTAGTTGAAAAAGTTTCGGTAAAAGTAAGAATACATAAGAAAAATAAGCCGATATCTGAACATTGTCCGCAGTCAATAGATCTAGATGACGAAGACTTTGACCTATCCATATTATGCCTGTTAATAGAATAACACTAAATAGAAAACTTGATGAAATTTCTTTAATTACGTATATTGTTAATCTTGACATTTATTCAGTTATATCAATATTTTGCTAAAGGTACATAA
>CERS01166929.1_pt1 | contig 11672 bp, 15 predicted proteins | sample 356251 | NCBI WGS metagenome assembly CERS01 (sample SAMEA2621020, study PRJEB7988) | marine metagenome | isolation source: saline water (ENVO:00002010), including
CGCGATTGGGGCCCTCCGACGCAAGCGCCACACCGTACTCTAGCATATTTAAATTGCCTATATTTAATACATTAAAAAATGATGTAGATTGTTCGTATTTAATGGGCTTAGCTAATAATCAAACACTGCAAGTTAAGGTTTATCCTCAAAATCTAACAAAAGATGGATTTAATGCTAACACAGCATCTGGAGCGATTAATACCGCCATGGGTTCAGACTTTACATTTAGACTTTTCTCTAATAAGAGCACTATGACTAATGCGGAGAGAAATCTTCTTAATAATCAAGTAGTTCCAAAAAGAACTAATATTACTCAGAGTGCCACCCCCACTACCACCCCCTCAAATTTTAAAGAAGGCGATCCTATAACCATAAATTGTGACCATTTTAATATTTATGCCGATGCATTATATGTAGTAGCAGGAGAGATAAATAGTGGTGCGGTTACAGCTTTTGATATCGAAGTTTTTCTTAACTCAATTTCATATTCTGGTATACTTCCACCAGAAATAACACAGAAGACAAATATAGATTCTTCCTCCTCGCCCTCGAGACATAACTACGATGATGTATATTATTACAAAATACCGCTATCAAATCTTGCAAAATCAAAAGATCAAGACTATGTTCCTTTAGGTAAATATGATTCTATTAGAGTAGTATTAACTCCTATCCTTAAATCCACCGCCGCCTACCTCGGCAATCCCGCTCTCTCAGGAACTTTTAAAAATACTCTATCTGTTATAGCAACTGGCAAAACTACCGGGTTATACCAAAATGGCGCTATTAGCTTTAGTACATTCTAAATACATTTAATAAACTTCCAACCAAGATCTTTACATATTTCTTTCCATATACTTTCTTGCTCAAATAACTTTTGACGACTTTTAAGCAATGGAAAGTAAATTAAGTATTCATTTTTATCTAAAAGTTGAAAAAATTTGTATAACGTATAAGAATAGCTTAAAAAGTTCTTTCTGTTTTTTGGACAGTTCTTTTCAAACGGTTCTTGAATTTCATTAAACATATCGGTTAGTTTAGTTTCTAGCTCTTGAGAAATTATAAGCTGTTTATTTCCCGTGATTTTATGAATTATGTTTGGAATGTGTTCATAGTATTTATTTAATTTTAACTTCTTTAGAAATTCTTTAATTTTACAGTAAGTAATAAGAGTTTTATCAGTAAGTCGTTCTTTTTTAATTTCTATTATGAGTAACTGTATTACTTCATCTGGTAAATTTGTTCCTTCACGGCCTTGTATTTGAGTGATCCATTCTTTAAAATGATTTGTTCGTTTGTAACTATATGGTTTTGTATATTCATGTGTTTCTGCATGATTCCATTCTGGTAAATCAGATATATTAAAATTTTGAGTCATTCCACATTCGTAGCATATTAACAACCCGACTGTTTTATCGTGAATCATATTAGATTTACAATCTTTACAAATGTATTCATTATTTTTAAGTTGGATACATCTATTAGATTCATCTGGAAAACATTTTGACATATACATTTTATACATTTCTTCTTTGTTATTTTGAGAATCTAGTGAAATGTATTTAAATATTTCTCCATCATTATTGGAACCTGTTGTATGCTCATCTGCATCTATTTCTTTTATGAAATCTAGAGATTTAAATAGATAATCAGATAAATCTCTATCATTTGATATGTCACTAATTTTTTGTTCTAAAATTTTAATTTTATCTTCTAGATCTCTATTAAATTTATTAACAGATTTGGCTTTATGTAATAAATTTAACTCGGATTTATATTTTTCTATATTTTTCTTTTCATTTTCTATATTTTCTATTGTTTGATTATGTTTTGCTATTATAGACATTCTGGAATCTGTATGTGCATTTTTTTTAGAAATCTTAAAAGAAGACATTATAAAATAAATAATTTATTCTTTTAAACACATTTTATTTAAATAGTATTTAATTTAAAAATATATATTATAATTAGAAATATGATGTTGATATCTTATTCAAAAAAAATTAATGTTAGAACATTGAGGAAAATATGTAAAATTAAATCTATAAGATGCGTATCTCATTTTAATAAATTAAAATTAATTAAAATATTAAATGAATTTAACGCAGTTAAAATTATTCAACAACGTTTTCGTATGAAAACCATATTAGATAACTATTGTCCAATAAGTCATGAAAGTTTGAGATATCCCTTTATCTCTATAAAAGTAAATAACAAATTCTTCTATTATGATTTTTATACTTTAGTTGCATACTTAAATAAATCACAAGACTTTCGAGAACCATGTACACGCCAAATTATAAACGATAATAAATTATTAGAAATAAATAAATTAATTAGATACTACTACGGAAAGAATAGTAACAAAATACTAATTTCTAAAAGTATGATTAAAAAGACTGATCTTAATATAATAATTTATTGTTTATACGATATTGTTAATGAGATACAAAATAGAGAAATTTTACTTGAAGACATGTATAATAATATACTTCCTCGGTTTATATATTATATAAACTATCTTATAACTAATCACACTCGCGAAGATTCACAAATAGTTCTTAACGCGTGCAAAGAAGCGATAACTAACAGTGTTATACTAGACTATATAAGACTTGTTGAACTTATAAATTACTAAAAAATACTAATATAAAGAAAACTTTACATTAAATATAAAGAATCAAATGGAAGATTTTTGTAAAATATGCGATCCAAAGTGTAAATACAAAGATTGCATATGTAATCAGGATTTTGAAAAATTTTACGATATATTCAATGAGCTTCAGAATATACAAACTTTAGATAAATTTAATTTAACTAAAAACTGGAGTATTTCTACAATGACAGTGTGCTGCAGCTTTAATAGTAAAATAAATATTGAAGAATATATCAAAACTTACTGCGAGGAAATGGGAAATAAGACTTTTTATAACTGTATTAACACTTACATGGGCGTAAAGTATCAAAATAAGCCAAGGATTTCTGTTAAAATATTTTCAAATGGAAATATACAATTTGCAGGTGTTTTAAATGTAATGTCTGCCACCTATGCTATACGCAAGATTTTTAGGAGATTAATAATCTTAAACTCATTTGATAGTTCAGCTTACATCTCGAATGTTAGGATATGCATGATAAATTCAGATTTTAAGATAGATAAAAATATCAAACAAACAAATGTTTGTAAATATTTAGATACAAAAGAACTTAGTTGTATTAAAAGTTATTCTTTTAATCCTAGTAAATATCCAGGTATAAATATAAAATTGACTAATCCTTATACGCAAAATTTAATTACATGTGCAATGTTTAGACCTGGAAGTATAATTTTAACAGGTGGAAATAACATAAATTCTTATAAATATGTATTAAATCAAATTATCAATTTATTACAAAATAATAATGATTTTTTATATTAATGTTAACACTTCAACAACTAAATAATATAATAGATTCTGATGTATCTTTTAATATACCTTATAAGATATTGAGTGTATTAAATAACAGATGTTTTATATATTCTTTTATAACAAATTTTTATAAAAATAATAAATTATTAGATAAGAACACGTTTACAATAGCATTAATTTACATGTACAGATACAAACAAAATTCTAAATTAAATTTTTCAAATATTAAACCAGTTTTAGAAACATGTTTAATATTGGCTAATAAATATTGTTCTGATTTTGAAATTAAGGACTCTGGTCCTTTAGAATTATATTTACTAAATAAAATAAATTGGAATTTATATATTTCTGAAAATGAATATAATTCATTTAAACAAATGATATCCGAATTTACTTCTCTTGATTAGGTAGTTTACTCGGACCGGGACCTTCGGGTAATTTATCCTTCTTTTTATTAAGTCCTGCTAAATCTGGAACTTCTTCTTGATATTCGTCTTCTTCTACTGTTGGATTTTCTTTTTTAATATTTAATTTATTTTCATTATTAATCCCATGAACTTTTTCATCTAATTCATTAACTTTATTATAAAGTTTAAACAATAGAAATGCTAAAATTGATAACACGCATACAAAAAGAACAACATAAACTAAACCAGAGTCTTCGGTTGGTGTACTAGAACTCATATTATTTAAATGTAAATGTTTAAAATAATAATATAAAACGCATTTATTCTGGATTGTCTAAATATATGTCATTATCATCTCCCGGGATATCAATTCCTGTAAAGAATGTAGTTCTTTTCATGAATATGCCTGAATTAATAGGATATTCCCTTGTCCCCTGTTGAATTATTTTAATACCGTTATTAGTAAATAACGCCATAAAGTAATCTTTTGTAAATTGTTCCCGTGGCAAATTATTCTCTCGGCAGTGATCATTAAATGCTTGAGAAAATACTTTCATCGGAATGTACAATTTCTTATCAAATACTACTTTTCCTGATTTCAAGAAGTTCTGTAGAGAATTGGTAGTTTGCTCCATCTCTTCCTTGTTTTCATGGAAATACTTAGGTAAAATATTCCATATTCCCTTTTTACCATGTGTATTTAGTGCATGATAATAACCACGAATACATAATTTAAGTATAAAAGGAAGCTCTTTGAGCAGTTTTTTATCAATTTCCGTGTCAGTATTCATCACTTTCTTCCAGAAGTTAATAACGGCAGCCCTACGAGATACACTTTCTGAGTTATTTTTATAACGCATAATCTTATTACCGCCCATAGTCAATGGTACTTTCCAGTCAATTGTTTCGTCATTTTTATATTTCTCTGCATATGTATTTCTACCACCTTCAACTAGAAGTTGCCAGTCAGTTTGTTCCATCTTAAAAGTTTCACTGATCTCTGGTGCAAGAATAACAAATTTATTTGCATGAGGTTTAATACCAAACTTTGCGTCAATATTGTTAGAAATAACACCAACATCTTGTTCATCGTAAAATTGATGAATAATTTTCATTAAAATTGTACTTTTACCTGCTCCTGCCTGTCCAAGAAGATAAAGAAGTACCTGCCAATTATCAAGTTCGCCAATGTCAAAACACATTCTTCCAATAAATATACAAAGCCATCTTTGAACTTCTTCTGTAAATTCCTGATAATCTAGAAGACTTTTAAATGTAGGACAATGAGACATAATATTAAACCATTCATCTTCGGAGTATTGATCAAAGTTATCAAAGTTTACATTGTGATATTTACATGCTACCGACAAATTAGTGATATAAGGATGATATTGACCATAAGGAACGAAAATGTCTTTGTAAATAGGTTTTTCATCTGGTTCTGCTACATTATACTTTGTAATGTAATTACCATTTCTGAAAGCAAATAGATGACGGTCTCTTACCAATGCTGGTAGCTCTGGACCCAAAAACTCGTTAAAATACTTTTCAGCATTATTTATATTACTACTACCTCCGGCTGTAGCATTTTTCCACTGATTAAAATTAATCTTATGGTCTGTTTTTTGATAAATGTATTCTTTAAGAGTACAGTGCATTTTCCACGCGTGTGTATTTTTACCATATTTAATAAGAGGTTTATACAAATTGCCACCACACTTAGTAAATCCTTCTTCTAGAAATAGTTCAAAAAAATACAAGAGAAGAGATTGATAAGGAGACATTTTAGTCTCTTCTGTGTATCTTGAAAATTTAAATAGAATTTCAGTGTCTTCATTGTAAAATGCATTATGTTTTTCATCATTTGTTCTATAAAGAAGATAACTGTCACGAATGATTTTCTCGCAATAGTATACAACTTCATAAATTCTTGCCCATTCTAATGCATAATCTTTATGATCTTCAATTATTGCATTGAATTTTGAATAAACTTGAGTTATTTCATATATAACTTTTTGACACTCAAGTTGAAGTTCAGATGTGTCTATTCCGTCCAATGATTTAATATTTAATTTTTTACATGCATCGTCCACTATATTTCCACCCTTACTAACAGTCCATTTTTTACTTATTTCTTTAAAATAATCTAAAATTTCTTTCTCTCCTGCTGCTTTTATTTTTTCTTTTAGATCATTATTCCATGGACGATTAGCTTCAAGAATAGACATCTCAACTGATATAATTTTATATAAAATATTTTTTTATATAATTTTTTAGTTTACATTTAAAAGTGTAATTTATACTCGTTAATACTAATAAAAAATAATATTTTATACATTAATAATGGAAAATGAAATGTAAATTTCTTGTTTTCAATAAAATGGGTGAAATTAGTGAAAAAATCACGCAAAGTGACGTATTTGAAATAAATTTATTTCCAGATTACAAACATTATAAAAGATATGATAATTATATTATCTTGTATAATATTGAAGAAAATAACAAAAATTTAACTGTATTTAAGTTTACAGATGATACATATACATCTGATATTGCACTTATAAGAATAGAAAATGATAAAATTAAAAACTTAACATATAAAATGTATGTAAACCAGTTATCTAAAATTAAGATAGAACCAAATGATTACTACTCAGACTCTGACACCGAAATAGAAGACATTACACCTTTTAGTTACTGATTTATTTAGCTTTTAAAGATTTATTAACAGTTTGTTCTCGACCTTCTACATAGATGTAATCATGTAAAAACTTTGCTTTTTCTTCTGGCTTCATCCCTTGGGTTTTATCAGTGTCTTCGCTGAAATACTTGTAAATTCTATCATATACATCTGCTTTTGATACCTGTTTTGTGCTTTTAGTGCTCTTAAGTTCATATGAAGCAGTATCTATATTACAAACATCTAAATCATTTGATTCCATAAAAGCTAAAACTTCGGATTGTTTATCTTGCTTAATCTTAGTAAGTTCTTTGATTTTATCTTGTAGAGGCTTAATCTTTTTCTTCAGATCTTTAATCTGAGATTCTATGCCGCTATATTCTGTTACATCATTCTTAAAAAATTGGATTTCTTGATCAGAAACGTTTAACATTTAATTTTAAATTATTTATTTTTTTATATTAATTACCAAGTTTTTTAGAAATAGAATATAAATAAAAAGTGTTTATCAACAGTATAACTGTTATGATTATAGAATAAAATTTAAGTGGCAACGTTGCCTTACCTAAGATATTTTTAACTCTTTCTTGTCCTTCTTCGTCTAATAAATTTGACAACATATTTATAATTAATATTGTATAATTATTTATATTTTTAATCGCTAAATGCACCTCCATCATCAAGATCTTCATAATCATTTTCTGAATCATAATTGTCTACATCAAATGTATTATCTTCTTCAGAATCATTTTCGGATTCTGAATCTGAATCCAAAATTAAATTTTCTTCTTTCTTATTTTGTGTATTTTCATATGGTTCATCTTCATTTATAAAAAGATGAGAAACTTTATCGATGAATTCTGTATTGTTTTTCTTTTTACTTTTCTTAATACATTTATTACTTTTTCTATTTACAGCTAAATAATCCGGAACCTCAACTAAAATTATTTTAGTTTCTGGTTTATATTGTAATTTATGATTAGATTTACATTTTACTCTAGTCTTAAGACTCTCTAGTGTTTCTTTTTCTTCAAAATACAAGGGAAATCCTAATTTATTAAGTATGAAATTTATATTAGCAATATAACTAAAACGATATTTACTAGAAAAGTTTTTTGTTATATCGCATAAATTAATATAATTGTATAAGTCTTTGCGATATTTTTCTTCGGGACTTTCATAAACTTGATTATATAATATACATTTTTCTTCAGTTTTAGTTTCTTTTTGTGTTATATCTGATACATATTTTATTATATTCATATCACATTTAGTTTTCCTTTTAGTATCAATTGCTACGTGTCCACATTTATAAACATTAAATCTTTTATTATCGGTGATTTTTTCATAGTAAAATGCATCATAACCACAATCGCACTTCATTAGAATTATAATAATTAATGTATTTATTTTTTAAGCATATTAAAAAATTACAATATTCACATAAAATATAAAGACATATTTCATCTTTAAATAAATGAACAGGGTACAACAACTTGAAAAAATTCAAAAAGAATGTAAGGAAATATTTGAAAAGAAAAATGCAGACTACGGAGATGCTTTTGCACAACACGGAACAGTCGGGGTTTTGGTAAGAATTTCTGACAAAATGTCACGTTTTACTAACATTTCAAGAAAAGGACTCAATATTTCAGTATCGGATGAAACTCTTAAAGATACTCTAATGGATCTACATAACTATGCTGCAATGGCTTTGATGTGTATGGAAGATAATTATAGTCCTGTTTAATAAAATTATTACATAAAAAAACAATATATAGGTACTACTACATAGTATATTATTGAATACTATGCAGAATTGCCCTGATATAAAATTAAGTTATCAAATTTATGACAAAATTAAATTAGGTGAAATTAATGATATAAACTTTGAAGCTGTAACAGGGGATAGTCTTCGTAAGTATCACAATTGGATAAAACAGCAGCTTATATTTGAAGCTAAAAAAATTACAGAAGGAACAAAACTGTTAGACATTTCAGTAGGCAGAGGAGGAGACATTTTTAAGTGGGCAAAAGCTAAATTTAAATACATCACAGGATTTGATTCTGATGCTAAAGCTATATACGAAAAAAATGATTTTGAAGGCGCTATAAAAAGATACATTAACGTAAAGTCTCAGATGAACATGCCTAAGTGTTTTTTCTGGAATCTATCTGCCACAGATCCGTTTATTTTAAATAATCTAAATAGCAAAGATCATAATTGTATTTACGATGTTGTGTCTTGTCAATTTTCTTTTCATTATTTTGTTGAAGACATTGACATTACTCTGAATATGATTTCCAAAAAACTCAAATCAAAAGGGGTATTCATTGGAACAGCTACTGACGGAGATTTAATTAAAGAAAACTTAAAAAATGGTCCTATTGATAAAAGTGCACTAAAGATTAATAAATTAGATAATCTTATGTATGATTTTTCACTAGTTTCAGAAAAAACATCTCGAGAGACTTATTTTGAATACCGAGGTGTTTCACAAGAATACTATCTGTTTAAAGAATTTCTTATTGAAAAATGTAAAAATTTTAATATGTATCCATTAAGCATTTTAAATTTCCACGAATGGAACACTAATTATAAAGGACCTCAAATGACAAAGGAAGAAATGGCATGTAGTTTTTTAAACTTCAGTTTCATCTTTCAGAAGTACTAATTACTCTTTTTTTTATTCTTTGCTTTTATGTAGCTTTTATAGTTGAAACACTCGCGCCAGTTGTCATCTATTCCTGGACACGTTGTTGAACCAAAAACATTACTTGCTTCACAAAAAGCAGCATTGGTATATATCTTAAATTTATCTGCTTCTTGCAGTATTTTAATGTATTCATGTTTATTGGAATTTTCATTTGAGCATGTAATAATCTGTTCCATATAGCTTGCCATGACTGTAGATATAAGTTTCCACACATTATTGTATGCGATGGTTTTTTTAGTTTTCTTGTCAATCTGCTGAAGAGTCTTTTTCCAGATTTCTCGAGAAATGTCCCCCAATAGATATTTGACCCTTAATCTCTTAAGATCTCTATCTACATTTTCTTCCCTTTCGATGTGAGTTAGTTTAAATTCGGCGTGTCTATAGAATCTATAAAGACGTTGAAAGGATGAAATTATATTTTGATCGCGCGGAAATACATTAACGATTATTCTTGTAATAGCGTAGTCATCTAAAATTACTCCGCACATCATCTGAGCGCGCCCTTGATTAGGATTTGGGTTTAAATGTTGCCCAGATTCCCGCATCCAGCGAAAATACTCTGGGTTGTGATTATAACCCTTAAGTTCAGCACCTGTTCTCCAGGAAAATTGGATGTGGCACTTTACACACCACATTTGATCACATCCGTCTATTTTAGATATCATTTCTCCGCAACCGGGACAAGGCTTTGATTCCTTTTTAATCGCTAGAATAGTAGCCTTTGTATCTTCGTTACAAACGTGGTCTTTTTCCTTGATTTCCATACAATGTCGGCAATACTTTGTATCACAAAGAGAACAGAAATACTTTTCATTAAGAAACCCATTACAATCGCCGGATGGGCATTTAATAGTAAAATTATTTGTTTTAACATCTTGTTCTTCGCCTAAGTAGACTCTATTATATTGAAGTTTAAATGCGTCAATAATTTGCTGCTGGTCATACATCATCTTTTTAATACGGTTTAATTCTGCACGTGCCTTTTCCATTTCTTTGCTTATTTCTCTCATTTTTTTCTCATCGGCGGCGGCCTTTTGTGTATCTGGTAATAAAGATATCTGACGCTCTAAGAATATATTTTCATTAAAGTCTTTTAAAGTTGTACCAACGAATTTTTTAGTTAGATTTTTATTAAGAAAGTCGCGATCCCATGGACTCTTGCAAAACATACACATAGGATCTTGAGTTCCGCTTAGAATGAATGTCTGACAACACGTTCTGCACGCAAAATTATCATCAGAACATCCTTTACACTCTATTTTTAAGTGGGTTGAATTGTTAAACTTTTCACAACAAATAGAGCATTCCATGATTTGTTATACATGTGTATATTTTAAACTTCTAAGTTAGTTAAAATTTTGTAATAATCATATGGAAACGGCCGGACTCGAACCGGCGACCCCAGGCTCATAAGACCTGTGCTCTAACCAACTGAGCTACGCTTCCATATGGTTATTAAACTATTATTATTTTACATGCCACCACGAAGTCTTAGAACAAGATGTAATGTAGATTCTTTTTGAATATTATAGTCAGACAGAGTTCTGCCATCTTCTAGCTGCTTGCCTGCAAAAATAAGTCTTTGCTGGTCAGGTGGAATACCTTCCTTGTCTTGAATTTTAGCCTTGATACCCTCAATAGAATCAATTGGCTCAACTTCAAGTGTAATTGTTTTGCCAGTAAGTGTCTTAACAAATATCTGCATACTCTTACTCAATATAAGTATTTTTTTTTTCTTTAAATTAATTACATATTTTCATTTTCATTTTCGCATTCACATTTACAGAATTCATCAATATTTGTTTCTTGTAGAGTTTCCCAGTCTTCAAGTGAATTTACATTGTCACTTTCGGTTACTTTAGTTTCAGTATTTTTAAGGGCTTCATTTTCGTTTTTAAGAGAATTATTCTTATTAATCAGTTCAAGTTCGTGCTTCTTTAGTGTATTATAATCAGATACTAACCTACAATAAGTATTATAAAGATCTGTATAACTCTGATAAATAAAATTATAAGAACTTGTGAGTCTCTTTAGTTTATTAATAGTTTCTACATTTTCCTTCATTACATAATGAATTTCGTTGTTCTTTTTATCAATATTATTCTTCATTTCAGCTTTAAACTTTTTATCGCAGCGAAGATTATAACGCACAGTTCGGTCAGAAAGTGTATGAAACTTTACCATTTATCTTATAAATAATTATAAATAATTTCTTTAAATTTGTGTAATAAATTCAAAATTAAAATAAATTAAACCATTAAAAAATGGCTCCCGACCCCGAATTAACTGCAAAAGTTATGAAATTAAGGTGGAAAAAAGGTATTTCTCTTGCCGAAGCTTGGGCAAGTGTTAAAAGACCTAAGAAGAAGACATCTGATAAGAAAAAAGACGATAAACCTAAGAAAAAGACATCTGATAAACCTAGAAAAAAGACGTCTGATAAACCTAGAAAAAAGAC
>CERS01040146.1_pt1 | contig 11668 bp, 12 predicted proteins | sample 356251 | NCBI WGS metagenome assembly CERS01 (sample SAMEA2621020, study PRJEB7988) | marine metagenome | isolation source: saline water (ENVO:00002010), including
TTAGTTATTAGCTGTTTCACTATATCAAGGACATCTTGATCGCGTGACACACTAATAATGATCAGTCGACATCTTGTAGCTAATTCAGATGGCGAGTTAGACACCAAACATTTATATTCTTTTTTAAATATTTCTGTTTTCTTTGTAGTTCTATTAAAAACAGTTTTTAGGTATCCGGCTTTCGATAGATTTATAGCCATATATTTACCCATTGCTCCCAATCCTATAAAACCAGTTTCCATTTTTTACCTCAAATATTTTCTATTATATTCATGATATTTTTTTGTTTATTTTATAATGTTCAGAGATAATTTCAGCAACACAACATGTTATTTTTTTTGCAGCAGGGATGTGAAGAAATTCGTTGGGACCATGCGCATTAGAACCTGGCCCCAATACACCAGTGATTAAAAATTGCGCATCTGGAAATTTCTCACCTAACATTCCCATAAACGGAATCGACCAACCTTCACCCATTAATACCGCTGGTTTTTTAAAATAATTTTCAGATGCGTTATTTAGTGCTTTTTCTAGCCAAGGTGAAATTTCCGGTGCCATCCAACCGTCAACAGACCAATCAGTTTTAAAAGAAACTTTTGCTCCATTAGGTGGATTTTTGGTTAATATTTCATTAATTTTTTTACTTACTTTTTTTGCACTAGATGTTGGCGGTAATCGCATAGATAATTTAATGGAAGTGAATGGCCTGAGCACGTTACCAGCATCGCTAATTTCTGGTAGGCCACCGACCCCTAAATAAGATAGAGCAGGCCTCCAACTTCGATTCAATATTAATTCAACAGGGTCTTCACTAACTGGTTTTGAGTTTTCTTTCAAAGGAAAGCGATTAAAAATATCATTCCCTAAGACACCAGCAGCGAATTTCGCCTGTTCGATACGTTTTTTTGGAATTTCTACGTAACAATCCTTTACAAGAATTTGTCCTGAAACTGGATCTTCTATTCGGTCTAGTATTTGTCTTAGTAAACGAAAGCTGGAAGGGACAATTCCGCTAGCATCACCCGAGTGGATACCCTCATCTAGCACCTCGATTTTTAATTCTCCACCAACTAATCCTCTAAGCGATGTAGTTGACCACAATTGGTCGTAATTACCACAACCTGAGTCCAAACAAATAACTAATTCAGGTTTTCCAAGTTTATCTTTTAGATGATCAATATAAAAAGGTAGATCGTAACTACCGCTTTCTTCACATGCTTCTATGATTACTACACAGCGTGCTCTTGGTATATTTTGCGCTTCTAGAATTTTAATAGCTAAGAGAGAAGTAAATATTGCATATCCATCATCTGCGCCACCACGACCATAGAGTTTATTGTTTTTTAAAACAGGCTTCCACGGACCGAACCCTTTTGCCCATCCACTCATTTCTGGTTGTTTATCTAAATGACCGTACAATAAAACTGTATTTTCAATATCACCTGGAATGTCTATGTAGATAAGAGGCGTACGTTCTGGTAGTCGAATTACATCTAGCCTCATTCCTTTTATATCTTGATTTCGACACCAAGCAGCAAATTGCTCAACAACTTTTTCCATGTACCCATTCTTATTCCAGTTGGGATCGAATGCAGGAGATTTATTTGGTATTTTTATATATTCAATCAGTTCTGGGACAATGGAGTTTTCCCATTCTTCATTGGTTAACTTTATTGCTGAATCTTTGTCCATAGGTAAATTTTATTGATTAACCATACTATTTGTAAGTTACTTAGTCTAATTAGTGAGTAATATCAATTTTTTTATTATTTTAACTTACATTTTAGTACTTAATAGCTAGAATATGCCGCGTTATGAAAGAACAAACAAAAACATTTGATGTAATTGTTGTAGGCGGCGGTCATGCAGGCACGGAAGCTGCGCTCGCATCCTCGAGAATGGGCGCTAGAACACTCCTTTTGACTCATAGTATTGATACCTTAGGCCAAATGTCATGTAACCCAGCTATTGGCGGGATTGGGAAAGGGCACTTAGTCAAAGAAATAGATGCAATGGGTGGTTTAATGGCTCACGCAGCAGATTTGAGCGGCATACACTTTCGGATTCTAAATTCCAGTAAGGGGCCCGCTGTACGAGCTACCAGAGCACAAATTGATCGCTCACTATATAAGGGAGTCATTCGACCTTTTCTGGAACAACAAGAAAACTTATTTATTTTTCAACAATCTGTTGACGATTTATTGATTGAGGGAGAAAAAGTTAGAGGAGTTGTTACAAAGATTGGGTTAAAGTTCTTTGCTCCATCTATAATTTTGACTGTTGGTACATTTTTAGGCGGTAAGATTTTTATTGGAAATGATCAGCAGCAAGGTGGAAGAGCAGGAGAAAAACCCTCAACAACATTAGCAAAACGTTTGAGAGAATTACCATTTAAAGTAGATAGATTAAAAACCGGCACTCCTCCACGTATTGATGGCAACTCAATAGATTATAAAAAATGTGGTATTCAATACGGTGATGATCCAACACCTGTATTTTCTTTTAATGGAAATATTAGTGACCATCCCGAGCAGATACCTTGCCATATAACATACACAAATACTTTAACTCATCAGATCATTCGTGATTCCATAGAGAAATCTCCTGTTTACAATGGGTCCATTGAAAGTAAAGGTCCGCGCTATTGTCCTTCAATAGAAGATAAAGTATTACGCTTTGCAGACAAGGAGTCACATCAAATTTTTGTAGAGCCTGAGGGCTTAAATACAAAAGAGGTGTATCCAAATGGCATCTCAACATCATTACCCTATGAAGTTCAACTTGAGATGATACATTCAATTAAAGGTTTCGAAAATTCTCATGTAACACGCCCTGGTTATGCAATTGAGTATGATTTTTTTGACCCCCGTGATTTGTATCCATGGCTTGAAACAAAATTTATTGAAGGGTTATTCTTTGCCGGGCAAATAAACGGAACAACTGGTTATGAAGAAGCAGCTTCGCAAGGTTTACTTGCTGGCTTAAATGCGGGCCTTCGTTTTCAGTGTAGAGATCCTTGGTATCCCAGACGTGAAGAGGCTTATCTCGGTGTATTGGTAGATGATTTGATTACTATGGGGGCAAATGAACCATACAGGATGTTTACAAGTCGCGCAGAGTATCGTTTGATGCTGCGCGAGGATAATGCAGATCTTCGTTTGACGGAGATTGCTTATAAGTTCGGTTTAATTAGCGAAGAAAGATGGAGCTTATTCAATCAAAAACGTGACGCTATTGAAAAAGAATCTGAACAATTAAAAGAAATAAAAATCGGCTCCAATCTACTTCCATTAGACGAAGCGGAGAAATTTTTTGGAAAAGCATTAAAAAAAGATATCAGTCTTTTTGAGTTGTTAAAACGACCAGATTTTAATTATAAGGATATTCAAAAATTACCAAATTTTGATTTTGAAAAGATTGAGCCAAAAGTAGCAGAACAAGTTGAGGTTCAAGCAAAATATTCTGGGTATATAAAAAGACAGAAAGAGGAAGTCGAACGCAATCGTCAACATGAGGAAACTGTCATACCAAAAGATATGGATTACGATAAGGTTAGAGGTTTGTCAAAAGAAGTAGTAGAGAAGCTATCCGAATTTCACCCAGTGAGTCTGGGTCAAGCATCTCGAATTCAAGGAATAACACCAGCAGCAATATCACTCTTGCGTATTTATTTGAAGAGACAGTCGCTTTCACTTAAAAGAAGTGCCTGATCAATTATTTAAGTATTGATGTCGAATTTTATAGAAGATGAATTTGATAAATTAGGTTTAAGTTCACAACAATACCCGTGCGACAAATATTTTACCTATATTGAAATATTGCATGAATGGAATCAGGCATACAATCTGACAGCAGTAAAAGAGCCAAACGAAATACTCTCCAGACACATTATCGATTCACTTTTAGTCTTGCCATACATCGAAGGAAAAAATTGTCTCGATATTGGAACGGGTGCCGGCATTCCGGGGCTAATTCTAGCATTAGCACAACCAGAGAAAAAATGGGTATTATTGGATAGTGCTCAAAAAAAGGTAAGATTTTTAAAACACTTAAAATATAAACTTCATATAGAGAATATTGAGATAGTTAGATCTCAAGTTATTGAATATAAGCCCACGTTGCCTTTTGATACTCTAATTTGTCGTGCATTTGCGCCATTAGATAGAATGATTATTGAAACAGAGCATTTAATTAATAATTCAAATCAATTGTTAGCTATGAAAGGCGAGTCAATCGATCGCGAAATTAAACTATTACAATCACATAATTTCCAAACTCAGATTATTGACTTATCGCATCCTGACTTAGCGTCACAGCCAAAACTTGTAAGAATTAAAAGCTTGAATTGAAATGCATCATAATATGTTAGATTAGGTTCAATATGTTAGAGTGCATATAATTCAAAAACACATTTTTATGGTGGTTAAATGGGTAAGATTATTGCAGTTGCCAATCAAAAGGGCGGTGTTGGAAAAACAACAACCAGTGTTAATTTAGCTGCATCACTAGCTGCAACTGGGCGAAAAGTCCTCCTTGTAGACCTTGATCCACAAGGCAATGCAACAATGGGTAGTGGTGTTGAAAAACAGCAACTCGAAGTCTCAAGTTATGATTTATTGATGAATGATAGTTCTATTGATGAGGTTATTATTGACTCAACGGATGGTAAGTATGATTTAGTTCCAAGTAATTCCGATCTAACTGGCGCCGAAGTTGGACTTTTAGATGAAATAGCAAGAGAAATAAGATTGAGAAATACCCTAGATACAGTAAGAGATGTTTATGATTTTATCCTTATTGACTGTCCACCATCCCTGAATATGTTGACCGTGAATGCGTTAGTCGCCGCGAATTCTGTGATGATTCCTATGCAGTGTGAGTATTATGCTTTAGAGGGTTTGACAGGCTTATTAGAAACGATTGAAAAAATACGTAAGCATCTGAACTCGAATTTAAAAATCGAGGGCTTGTTAAGAACCATGTATGACCCAAGGAATAATCTTGCAACTCAAGTGTCAGCCCAATTAATCGATCATTTTGGGGAAAAAGTTTATCGAACTATAATACCACGTAACGTTAGGTTGGCAGAGGCGCCAAGTCATGGATTAAATGCTTTAAAGTATGACAAGACTTCTAGTGGTGCCGTTGCGTATTTAGCTCTGGCTGGAGAGATTCTGAGAAGAGAAGGCTTGGCTGCATAGAATTATCGTAATTTTGAAGTTAACATAAATAATATGACTGCAAAGAAACGTGGATTAGGTAAAGGACTCGATGCCTTATTAGGGGCTGGTAGCGATACTAGTTCTATATCCTCAAATCAAAGTAATATGCTGAGAATTTTAGCAATAGATCTAATAGAAAGAAGCAAGTTCCAGCCAAGACAGAATTTTAACAAAGATGCTTTAAATAGCCTTGCTGAGTCAATAAAAACTCAAGGCCTTGTCCAGCCCATTTTAGTTCGTCCATCGGGTAGTGAAAACTCGTATGAGATTGTTGCAGGCGAACGTCGTTGGCGTGCTGCTCAGCTAGCTGGTATGCAGGAAATTCCAGTGATTATTAAGGATGTCTCCGATGATGAGGTAATGTGCTTAGCTCTAATCGAGAATATTCAGCGTCAGGATTTAAATCCTTTGGAAGAGGCCGCCGCCCTTGAGCGATTGATAAAAGAATTTGAAATGACACATGAAATGGTAGCAGAGTCCATTGGGCGTTCAAGATCTACGATTAGCAACTTATTAAGATTATTAGAGCTAGACCCGAGCGTGAAAAAAATGATTGAGAGTCAAGAGCTTGATATGGGTCATGCAAGAGCATTACTTCCCCTTACCTCAACTCAGCAGGTGGAAATTGCCGGAAAAGTAGTCAAGCAGCGGTTATCAGTAAGAGAAACCGAGAATTTAGTTAAACAAAATTTGGCTGGTAAAAATAGCAAAAATGGCAAGAATGCTCTCAAGGATCCAAATATCACTACTTTAGAAAATGACCTGTCCCAACGACTAGCAACAAAAGTTTTAATAACACATCAATCATCGGGTCGAGGTAAATTACAGATTAATTACAATTCTCTGGATGAACTTGAAGGGATCTTAAAACGAATAGAGTAGATAATTTTCTCAAGGATCATTGATCATTGTATGTTAGATATTTATACTTTCTCCCCCTATAAAGAGTGTTGAAAGGTAGCTTGTATTTGACTGGTACGCCTATACCAGAAGATAATGCTTTTGAGGCAGCGCGCAATATGAGGACGGATGAAATAATAAGAAATCGCGCTATTGCAAGCAAGCTGTTGTTATTTGAAACCTTCGTTGTAGCGTTAGTTGGTTTTATATTATTTTTATTTAACAGTTTTCAATATGCATACTCGCTAGTTTTAGGTGGCTTTGCATATATTTTGCCAAATACAATTTTTATGATGCTCTCATTGAGGGATTTAGAAGCAAGTTCAGACAATGTCTTAATTTGGTTCTATATCGGTGAGGCAGTTAAAATTATTTTTACAATTGTTTTTTTTGCTCTATCTTTTTTATTAGTTGAGAAATTAAACATAGTAATAATGATTATTGTCTACGGATTGGTTTTATTTGCTAATTTGGTTGGGTTATCAATTTTTATTAATAATAAATAAAGAAATTATAGAGTAGAAAGTTAATGGCAGTAGACACAATTACTTCGAAATCTTATATCACGCACCATTTGCAAAATTTAGTTTATGGGAAATTGCCTGCGGGTTTTGATAGAGATGGACAAATACTAGAGGAAGCCACATGGACTTTTGCCCATAGTCCTGAAGAAGTTCTTGAAATGGGGTTCTGGTCTTTTAATGTTGATTCATTAGGCTGGTCTTTTTTTCTTGGCGCTATTTTTAGTTATTTCTTTTATCGTGTTGCAAGAAATGTTAGCAAAGGAGCGCCTTCTGGTTTTTCAAATTTAGTTGAAATGATAGTCGAATTTGTTGATAACAGCGTTAAAGATATTTTTCATAGTGAAAATAAACTTATCGCTCCGATGGCGCTTACTGTTTTTGTTTGGGTTTTTTTGATGAATACGATGGATTTGGTACCAGTCGACTGGTTACCTGTGTTAGCACAGAAGTTGGCTGGCGATCCACATTTTTATTTTAAGGTTGTTCCGACAACTGATCCAAATATTACTTTTGGGTTATCGCTAACAGTTTTTGCGATGATACTCTACTACAGTATTAAAATGAAAGGTGTTGGTGGGTTTTTGTCTGAGTTAACATTGCATCCGTTTTCCTCAAAAAATACAGTAGTACAAATATTATTCATTCCAGCAAATTTCTTATTAGAATTTGTTGGTTTAATTGCAAAGCCTGTTTCTTTAGCATTACGTTTGTTCGGAAACCTGTATGCTGGTGAGATGATATTTATTTTAATTGCATTATTGCCTTTTTGGATTCAATGGACATTACATCTCCCGTGGGCAATATTTCATATTTTAATTGTTTTATTACAGGCTTTTATTTTTATGATTTTGGTAATTGTTTATATGGATATGGCCCATCAAAAGGACCATTAATAAAACTTAGGAGTGGTAGAAATGAATGAAGCAACATCAATGTTATATTTGGCAGGATCTGTTTTAATGGGATTAGGCGCGCTTGGTGCAGCTGTTGGTATTGGAATTCTTGGAGGACGTTTTTTAGAAGGTGCTGCAAGACAACCCGAACTTATCCCAATGTTAAGAACGCAAATGTTCATTGTCATGGGTCTTGTAGACGCTGTGCCAATGATTGCGGTTGGTATCTCAATGTATATTTTATTTGCCGTAGCGTAATTTTTGTAGATTAGGATTAACAAAAGGTATCTAAATTATGAATATTAATGCAACCCTGATTGGTCAGAGCATTGCTTTCATTATGTTTATTTGGTTCACAATGAAATTTGTATGGCCTCTTTTGTTAAAAGGCATGGAAGAACGCCAAGCTCGTATCGCCGATGGTTTAGCAGCTGCAGAACAAGGTCAAAAAGATTTTGCTGATGCACAGGAAAAATCGACTATTGAGATAAATAAAGGCAAGGAACAAGCTGCCACAATTATTTCCCAAGCACAAAAACGTGGAGATGAAATAGTTGAAGAGGCAAGAGATCTCGCAAAAAAAGAAAGTGAGAGAATAAAAGAGAGTGCAGTAAGTGAAATTGAGCAAGAAAAGGAAAAAGCTAGACAAGATTTGAGAAATCAAGTTGCAACTTTAGCTATTACTGGAGCTGAACAAATTTTAATGCGTGAAGTAGATCAAAATGCTCACAATGAAGTTTTGACTAAAATTTCTAAAGAACTGTAGTCGTGTATATTAAGAGAGGAAGCAATTAGATGTTAGAAAAAGCGACAATCACAAGACCATATGCTGAAGCAGCATTTGCACAAGCATTAGAGGAAAACAAACTTGCTGAGTGGTCTGAAATGCTAAGTTTGTTGGCAGTTATTATTTCTAATCAGGATATGCATAAGTTAATTAATAACCCAAAATTAAGTGCCAACAAGCTATATGACTTAATTCTAGATATATATGAAGAAAATCTCAGCAAAACTAGTAAAAATTTTATAAAGATCTTGATTGACGCAAAGCGTATTGAGCTAGCTTCTGAAATTTCGGCTATTTTCGAAGAAAAGCGGTTAGCAGAGGAAAGCGTCACTAAAATTAATGTTACGACAGCATATCCACTAAATGAAAATCAAATAAAAGTTATTAATGATTTATTTAGTAAACGTACTGGTAACAAAATTGATATTAATGTTGATGAGGATAAAGATTTAATAGGTGGTGTCATAATACGAGCTGGAGATTCAGTAATTGATGCATCTCTAAGAGGTCGTTTAAAAGAATTGAATAATGTAATTGCCCAATAGTTATTAAATGAGGAAATAAGCATGTCTATCAGTGCAACCGAAATTAGTGATCTGATCAAAAAGAAGATCAAAGAACTGGATTTAGATACCGAAGAACGAACCGAAGGAACCGTCGTTGGTCTAGCTGATGGTGTTGCTAGAATACACGGTTTGGGTGATGTAATGCAGGGAGAAATGATCGAGTTCCCTGGCAATACTTATGGTTTGGCACTTAACTTAGAAAGAGATTCTGTTGGTGCAGTCATCATGGGTAGTTATGAACATATATCAGAGGGAGATGTTGTTAAATGCACCAAACGTATTCTTGAAGTGCCAGTGGGAGAGGCATTGTTGGGGCGTGTAGTTGATGCGTTAGGTAATCCAATTGATGGAAAAGGAGAAATTGATACAAAAGAATCATCGCCAATTGAAAAAATTGCACCAGGAGTTATTGCGAGAAAATCAGTCAGTCAGCCTGTGCAGACAGGTTTAAAATCTATTGACTCCATGGTACCAATTGGGCGTGGACAACGAGAATTAATAATAGGAGATCGACAGACAGGTAAAACAGCAGTTGCAATTGATGCAATAATTAATCAAAAAGGTACTGGTGTTAAATGTATATATGTCGCGATTGGTCAAAAAGCTTCTTCAATAAATGTTGTAATTAGAAAACTCGAAGAACATGGAGCCATGGAACACACAATTGTTGTTGCTGCTACAGCATCAGAGTCAGCCGCAATGCAATATATTGCTCCTTATGGCGGCTGCGCAATGGGAGAATATTTTCGTGATCTTGGAGAAGATGCATTAATTATTTATGATGATTTAACAAAACAAGCATGGGCATATCGACAGGTTTCATTGCTATTAAAACGACCACCTGGTCGCGAAGCATACCCTGGAGATGTTTTTTATTTGCATTCACGTTTATTGGAACGTGCTTCCCGAATTAATGAAGATTATGTAGAAAAAATTACAAATGGAAAAGTAAAAGGGAAGACAGGTTCATTAACAGCACTACCAATTATTGAAACACAAGCAGGAGATGTATCTGCTTTTGTTCCAACAAATGTTATTTCAATAACTGATGGACAGATATTTTTAGAGTCTGATCTTTTTAATTCTGGTTTTCGACCAGCTATCAATGCTGGTTTATCAGTATCGCGAGTTGGTGGAGCAGCACAAACAAAGATTATTAAAAAATTGGGTGGTGGTGTGCGTTTAGCTATGGCGCAATATCGTGAATTAGCAGCTTTTGCTCAATTTGCATCGGATCTTGATGAAGCAACTAGAAAACAGTTAGAGCGCGGTCAGCGTGTTATGGAATTAATGAAACAGAAACAATATTCTCCGCTTAATGTTGCTGAGATGGGTGTTAGTTTATTTGCTGTTGAAAATGGTTACATTGACGATATTGAGCTAGAAAAAATAGGTGCTTTTGAGGCAGCTCTTCATGATTATATGAAAAGCGAGCAGTCGACTCTCTTAGATAAGATTGGTCCAGAGGGTAATTATGATGATGGGATTGAAACAGAATTAAAAAGTGCAATTGATAATTTCAAAAAAAATAATACTTGGTAATAAAAAATAGATTGGTAAATATATGGCCGGTGGAAAGGAAATAAGAACAAAAATTGCGAGTGTTAAGAACACGCAGAAGATCACGAAGGCGATGGAGATGGTGGCTGCAAGCAAAATGCGAAAAGCTCAGGATCGTATGTTAGCCGCGCGTCCTTATGCTGAAAAGATTCGAAATGTTATATCACATCTTGCACACGCAAATTCCGAATATAAACATCCTTATCTTAATAAGCGAGATGAGATTAAACGTATAGGATTAATAATAGTTTCAACTGATCGGGGACTATGTGGAGGGTTGAATGCGAATATGTTTCGTATGTTATTAAAAAACATACAATCATGGGAGCAAGAAGGTAAAGAGGTTGATCTTTGTGTTATTGGAACTAAGGCAGCTGGTTTTTTTGGGTCAATTGGTGCAAATATTGTAGGTCAAGTAACTCACATAGGCGATGAACCAAGCTTAGAAGAATTACTTGGCACTATAATGATAATGTTAAATGCTTATAAGGAAGAAAAAATAGACGAATTGTATTTGGTATCAAATCAATTCGTAAATTCAATGGTGCAGACACCTACCATGGAACAACTTATTCCTGGTAAACCCGACGAGAAAGAAAAGTATGCAAGTCATTGGGACTATATTTATGAGCCGGATGCTGAGGAAGTTCTAGATGGATTTTTATCACGTTATATCGAGTCACAAGTCTACGCTGGTGTGATAGAAAATATTTCATGTGAAATGGCAGCTAGAATGGTCGCCATGAAAAGCGCTACTGAAAACGCGGGCGCGCTTATAGATGAGTTGCAACTTATCTATAACAAGGCGAGGCAAGCAGCAATTACTCAAGAGTTATCAGAGATTGTTGCAGGTGCTGCCGCTGTATAATTAGCGAATATATTTTTAACTAGATAATAAAATACGGGGAACGTAAAAATGAGTTCTGGAAAGATAGTTCAAATTATTGGTGCTGTATTGGATGTTGAATTTCCAAGCGAATCAATACCAAATGTTTACGACGCATTGATTGTTGAGGGTGAAGGTATAAACACCACTCTCGAAGTACAGCAACAATTGGGTGATGGTGTTGTTAGAACGATCGCCTTGGGTTCAACTGATGGATTGCAACGCGGGCTATCTGTAAGAAATACAGGAGAAGCGATTTCAATTCCAGTAGGAACTAAAACTTTAGGACGTATTATGAATGTGTTGGGTGAAGCTATTGATGAAATTGGC
>CERS01011489.1_pt1 | contig 11632 bp, 7 predicted proteins | sample 356251 | NCBI WGS metagenome assembly CERS01 (sample SAMEA2621020, study PRJEB7988) | marine metagenome | isolation source: saline water (ENVO:00002010), including
CCATTATTGAGTTTTAATTTATTTCTAAAGTTTAATTCTTCAAAACTGCCCTTACCTAACTCTTTCCCAATTAATTCAATACGCTGCGGTGAATATGTATCTTCAACGCCACCAGTTTGAGTAATCAATAAGGCTGCATTGGCTAAAGCTTCACTTAATGTATAGCTTAGAATATCCTGATTTATATAACTCATATTTAAGGGTTTATCAATAGTTATAATTGGATTAGTAACATCATAAGTAATATTTTGTTTTACAACTAAATCGGCTTCATTGCCCGCAAAATCTATTCCCAGCATTTCAAGTTTATAGGTTGTTCCATCTATCCATTTAAATTCATTGAAAATTTCATCCTCGAGGGTTCCAATTTTTCTCTTATCTTCACTTAGAATGACTTGGTGTGGTGAGTCTGGGTCATTTTCTCCGGCAATACTCGTTAAAATCAATGATGATTGTTTTAAATCTTCACTAATTGAAATTGAAATGTCTGGAGCATTGATAAACGAATTATCATTAGGCTCAAGAATCACAAGGGTAGGTTTTTCATTATCGAAAACGATATTTTTAATTATAACCTCAGGAGCATCATTTCCTGCCGCATCTTTTCCTTCAAATCGAATATTATATATTGACCCATTTACTAATCGAATGAATGACTTTGGCAATGCACCTCCTTGCGCTCCTTTATTTTTCTTTCCTCCAGCAAGGGTAATCATATGAGTCGTTTTTGGATCTGTAGACCCACCTACATTTTCAAAAAATATTTTCCCTTCCAACAGATCTTCTGACAGTGTATAATTAATATAAGCCTCTTTAATAAAGGCATTATCCAGGGGCTCAACATTTACAAATTCTGGTGGAGTTATATCGTATAGAATATTTTCTATTGAAACATCTGCACCTTTGTTTCCTGCTAAATCTGTTCCAGAAATAGTGATTGAATAGATAACTCCATCCACCAATTCTGGTGGATCTGCAAAGACAAAATCTTTTTTATCACCTGCGGTCATTTCAGTATCTGAAAAACTGCGTACGTGTGGTGAATTAGGATCTGTGCCAAGAGTCGAAGTCCAGCTTATTGCACCACTACTGAGCGGTTCACTGATGAAGAATGTTAATTTAGTTGTATTGACCGGCGAACCATTAATGGGCGCATTAATAGAAAATTCAGGCGGCGTTATATCAAACGTGACTTTCGATATGGTATCCGATGTTGCAATATTTGTAGCTCTGTCAACGCCTTCAATAAATATTGAGTAATACACCTTCTCAAGTGGACTTACACCATAATCCTTCAGTACATGTTGACCTTCAGAAATATCATTTTCTCTCAATGGGAATTCTAAAGGTTCTACACCCTCTCCCACCCAAATCATTTTTGCATTTACTAAGGGTTCATTGACAGTAAATGATATATGATTTGAATTAACAAAGCTTCCAGATTGTGGATTAAGTATGGAAATTTCTGGAGGAGAGGTATCAAAAGTAATGTTCGTTACTAATACCTCTTCTGATATATTTGACGCAAAATCTTTTCCAATAATTGAAATAGTGTAGACCTCACCATCTCTTAGCGCGGTATAATTTGAAAGAGGTCCAGAAGATTTTTGACCGCCCTTAAGCTCATCTCCTGTCAAAACGGCTTCTAATTTTCCTTTGGACCCGGTTCGTTGAAAATATACCGACCCGCTGTCAATATCTTCAGACAAAAACCATCCAACATTAACTACATTAATAAACGATCCAGACTCAGGAAAAAGATTAGAAAATTCTGGTGGTGTTAAATCAACTCGAATATCACTTATTTTAGCCTCTAAGGCTTTATTTCCGGCTCTATCTTGTCCATTGATGGAGATATTGTAGCTTGTTGCATCTTTTAGCTCTGGTATATAAAGATCATCTGAATTAAAATCCCCAGAAATTAGAACTGAAGAGTGTGCGTATTGCAAATTATCTGGTAAACCATTCTTTGATATACCATCCCAATTAATTTTGAAATCATACAAATCTTCATTAATGCTAAATAGCAGTTTTGTTTCAGCTGTATAAATATCTGATTCAGGATAAGTAATAGAAATCAAAGGGGGCGTAATATCATATAAAATATCAACTACCTTAACAGTATCGCTCACATTCCCCGCCGGATCTAAACCAACATACATTAATGTGTATACAGAACCATCGTTTAGGGCAGGTATGTTATATAAATTAATAGGCCCTATCTCCCTCCCGAGAAGTTCATCGTTTTCCAATTCGCTTATGTGAGGCGAACGTAGATCCTCTTCACCTCCAGTTCTTTGCCAGATCATTTGTGCGGTTTGCAGAAGTTCGCTGTTTGAAAAATGAACCTCTTTATAGTTTATCGCAGAACCAGAATCAGGATTTATAATTGCTAATTCCGGTGGCGTAAAATCATACTGCAATCCAGGAACATAAACCCTTTTGGCTTTATTTCCAGCGCGATCCGAGCCAGATAATGACATGGTATACAGAGCATTTTCAACTACCGTTGGATTATTTGAAAGCTCGATATCTATATGGTCACCGACCTCTCTTTCTTCTTCGGTTAAAATAGCGGTATAAGGAGCAAAGGAGTCATTTACTCCACCAAGCCACATCCATTTAAACTGCCCTTCAAAAAGCGTTTCGGAAAGGAAATATGTTACTGCGCTTGTTTTTGATATCGATCTTGGAAGCGGGTAAGACAATATAATTTGCGGCTTAGTTATATCGTAGAGAATATTTTCAATTTTAATGATATTTGATTCATTGCCTGCAGGGTCAAAAGCTGAATAGCTTATTGAATAGATTCCCCCATCTACTAATGGGGGTGCATTTGCTATTGAAGAGGGACCAAATGAACCAGCATTCAATTCTTGATCGTACAATTGCATAACATGTACACTATCCGTATCCTTGATTCCGGATACCCATGTCCATATGATAGTACCCGACCTTAATAATTCGCTATTAGAAAAATTAACATTCTTATGATTTACAGCAGCGTCATTTAAGGGCGAAATCCACGATAACTGCGGAGGTGTAAAATCATACTCTATATCAGAAATAACGATTTCTATCGCTTCATTTCCTGCGCGATCCCTACCATTAAAAGATAATGTGTAAATTGTATTTTCAACAAACTTAGGCATATTGGCTAATTGAGATTGAACAAAACTACCTTTTCGCATTTCATCTACAGTTAATTCAACGATATAAGGAGCTAGTGTATCTTCGATTCCGCCTGTTCTAGTCCATACAAATTCTGCTTGATAAAAATCTTCCGATAGGTTGTAGGAAATTTCAGTGATATTGGTAATTAACTTCTCGGTGGGGTAATTAACAGTAATTTCCGGAACTGTAAAGTCGTATAGCACATTACTAATACTGATAGTATCTGCTATATTTCCTGCGCGATCTGATCCGGTAAATAGAATTGTATAAATACCTCCATCTTGCAAGCGAGGTATATTAATTAAGGAAATATCATTATGTTTGCCATAAAGAAGTTCTTCACCTTCCATTTTGACATTATGCGGTGCATCAGGGTCATCAACTCCACCAGTTTGTATCCATAAAACCTCACCTTTAAATAAGTTTTCAGAAACTGTATAAGAAATCTTTTGATGATTTAAAGCTGCGCCGGAGTTAGGGCCAACTGCAGTAAAGCTTGGAGGTGTGGTATCGTAAAGAATGTTTGAAACTGTTACCGATTCACTATCATTGCTTGCCAAATCTCTTCCATTAACGGTTAGGGTATAAATTGATCCATCCATCAGAACGGGCTCGTTAGCCATCTTGATTCTAATTTTTTCATCTGGGTCAAGTTCGCTGCCTACCATCTCAACTACGTGCGGGGATAAACTATCCTCAATTCCTGAAAAGCTAATTTGTGTCCATAGCATTTCTCCAAATGCTAGATGTTCGCTAATAGCATAGCTTACAGTTGGGTTGTTGATTGCCTCTCCATCAAAAGGATATATCATTGTTATGATTGGAGAGGAAATATCATAATGGATGGAGTCTATTTTAACAGTATCTGAAACATTCCCAGCCAGATCAGATCCAATCATCTCAAATGAATACATCGTACTATCCTGAAGTTGAAAATAATTCCTTAAGTCTTGCATATCAGCTGATTGAATAGTATCTGTGAATTCATGAAAGTATGGCGACTGTTTATCATACAAACCGCCCTGCGATTTTAATCGAATAAACCAACGTTGAATCGGTTCATTGGTGCTCATTTCCATTCTCTGATGATTAATCCAAGAACTAGGCTTAGGATTTACAAATGATAAAATGGGCGGAGTGATATCATATATCACTCCTTTAAAAATACCAGGGAAAGATAAATTGCCGGCACGGTCATAGCCGTATATCTCTGGGTTATACATGACGCCATCAACCAGTCCAGTTTGATTAACCGGTGTAAAGCGATTTCTTATATCCAACTCATTAATAGTTAATAACACACTATCTATTCGTGTTTCTTTAAAATTTGAATCAGGTACCCATAATATAAACCCTGAATCAAGCGGTTCGGATGCGGTATATGATAAAGCAACTTCTTTCATGTATTTATCCATCTCCAATGTCATAATGGGAGGACTAATATCGTAGATTAAATTGGATATCTTCCGTTTGGTCGCCATATATCCTTTTACACCTTCCCCATTAAAATGAACGTCATATGAAGAGCTATCGATTAAAGCATCTTCATTGTCGAGTGACATCTTGTGATCTCCTCGCCTTAATAGCCTTAAAGCGGTACCCACGCTATCATTGCTGCCAGGAATAGTCCATTTTACCTCTCCCCATTTAAGGTCACCATCTAGATTGTAAGATACCTCGCTAGAATTAACATAGGTTGAATTGGGTGGTCCTGTAAACCAAAAAACAGCTTCTGTGCCATCTGGGCTAAGTTTTACATCCATAATCAACACGCCATTGGAATCATATTCAAACATGTGTGTTATTTCTAAATCATCATAGTATTTGAATAAAAATTTATGCATTGATTTTCCATCAGGTCGTCTAAACCACTCATCTCTTATGACTCGACCAAGGGAATCGTAATCAAATTCTTTTCCACCATATTCAAAAGCGTCTACATCAAAAAATCGATAATCTTTAGGCTTAATATTGTTATTAAGATTTGATGTAGTGAACCTATCATCCCATTTTTTCACTGAATCCACTCCGAAAACCCATTCTATGTACGAAACAGACTGAGGTTCTCTACCAAAGATAGTTTGATGAAATAAATCGCCATCCGCATTGATTAAATCTTTTTGTCGGGCAACCGTATTTGTATCAATATAGGAATATTGCTCAATCCCAATGGAAGCACCAGTTCGATCGATGAACGATTTACTCAATAACCTATCTTGGGAATCATATTCTGCACGAATATGCGATTTTCTTACAACTTCCGACTTGGGAACATTTCGATTAGCTAAAAAATCAAGTTCAGATAAAAAATATTTAACCTGATTTTGACCTCCTGCAAGAAAGAGGAATAATAACGCAAGAAAGATTAGTTTTGAGCTTTTCACAATACTACAATTTAGGAGGGAAAAATTAGTAAGAAAACGTGGTAATGGTTATTTTATAATTATTTTTCCATGTTTGAAATAAAATTTATTAAAGATTTATAACAATTAATCATACTTGATTCGCTTACCCATTCATCAATAGCATGTGCGCCATGCCCAGCGGGTCCATAGAGTATTGAAGGAATACCTACTTCAGCAGCTAATGCAGAATCAGCCCAATAAGACATACCCTTGTAAGAGTTTTGTCCAATTGTTTCACTTAACATTTTTATATAATGATTTTCATCAGATTGATTTGGAGGTCGACAAAAAATTTGATCAGCACTTACCTTGTGATTACCTGGCGCCTCATTAACGGCTGTAATTACTTGCTCTAATTCCTGATCTAATAGTTTCTGATCTTCGCCGGGAAGTGTCCTACGCTCCCAATAAAGAGTTGCTTCTGCTGCAATTACACTTTGAGCTGAACCTCCATCAATCTTGCCCGGATGAAGTGTTGCATGGCCCAAATATGGGTGCGGATCTTTTTTTGATAAGCTATCATTAATAATACTCAGCTCAGCTAATGCGTATTGTAATGGAAAAATGGCGTTTACTCCCTCCTCAGGTCTGCTGCCATGCGCCGCTAAGCCGTTTATCTTTAATTTATACCAATTATATCCTTTGTGACATATACCAATCATCCCTTCTGTTGGCTCCATGAAAATCCCTAAAAAAGGGGTTGATGGTAGTGATGGGATAAAGCTCTTGACTAAATGTTCCATGCCAATACTCTTATTTTCTTCATCACAAACAAAAGTAAATGCTAAAGATATAGGGCAGATATTATCTTTGAAATATTCTGCTAGACACATTTGAATAGCGCAGCCAGCAAGCATATCATAAGTACCTCTACCATATAAACGATCTCCATCTTTTCTTATTAAAAAAGGTTTTTCGATACCTTCTGCCCCAACTGTATCTAAGTGTCCATTCATTAATAAAATCTGACTTCTATCTTGCCCTTTTAATAGCGCAGAAACATTATATCGTTCGCTTATAACCTCATCAAGCTTATAGTCGATCCCAAGTTTATTAAAATGCGAGGCGACATACTGAGCTATCTCATACTCACCTTGCCCTTCACTGGATAAATCAGGATTAATAGAATTAATGGAAACGAGATCAGAAAGATAATCGCTTAGCTTGGATTCCATAATAATTATTTGTTTAGGATGTACCGTTTTCTTCTGTGTATTTTTTTTGACGCTGCTGATCTTTGGCCAGTTTTCTCATATCCGCAACTTCGTCTGACTCGTCCATTATTTCAACGCCTAGTAGTGTTTCTATACAATCTTCTAGGGTTACAATACCTGTTGTGCCACCAAATTCATCTTTAACAATAAACATATGGGAACGGTTCTTTGTAAATTTATTCAAAACAGATTCAACAGATTCTTTTTCATAAACCGCTTCAACAGGCTCTACTAAATCAGCCATAGTTTTTTCAAAATAATCATCAGCCATTGTCTCTAAAACGGTATCTTTATATACCATACCAATAACATTATCGATATTCTCATGGAAAACAGGTATTCGGGAAAAGATAATATCCTCATTTGAATCCATAATTTTACCTACGGATTGTTTATCCTCAAACGCATAAATCACTGAACGAGGGGTTAAGATATCTTCAATTTGAATCTCTTTTAATCTAAACAGATTCTCAATGATATCTGACTCATGCTCATCTATAGAACCTTCATCTTCACCCATCTCAGCCATAACGGTTATTTCTTCCCTGCTTACTCTATCTTCATTAGACTTAATTGCTCTAGAAAAAGTATTGCTGAGCCAAACAAATGGAAAGGTAATCACCATTAAAGCTCGAATCACATAGGCGGAGGGGATAGCAAGATTACGATAAAAATAAGCTCCAAGAGTTTTAGGTAAAATTTCTGAAAATATTAATATACTAAATGTTAAGATCGCAGATGCAGCTGCTACTGCATGTGAGCCATATACATGTAATGCCTGAGCGCCCATGCCTGCAGCGCCAACAGTATTTGCAATTGTATTTAATGTTAAAATTGCTGCAAGGGGTCTATTTATATCATCTTTTAACTTTTGAATAAGCTTACCTTGTTTGGGATTAGACTTGACTAAAATTCCAATATGTGAATGCGTAACTGAAAGGATAACAGATTCAAGTAATGAACAAATAAAAGAGACGCCAAGCGCAAGTAAGAAATATGCAATCAGTAGTGACATAAAATTAATACGAGTTTAATCGTCAAGACCTCTCGAGTTGCTTATTTCGATTTACAGTAAACCACATCGGTAGATAAATTAGCGACATAAATAGAATCCCTGCTAATTGAAAAGTAAATAAATAATATGGCCATTCACCAATCAGAAAAGGGCTATCACCACTAGGTTTTTCACAAATAAACCAATAATTAGCACCATTGCCAATAGCTCTATTGATAATACCAATAATAAAAATTGCACCATTTGTAACCAAAATAGTATTCAGCAGAGAATTTTTTCGACAACGCATATTATCAACAAAAATCAACCAAAAAACATTCATAATAATGATGCCGTGTGATAAAAAACTCCAAAACGTAGAGATGTATCCAAAATGAAATCTAGTGGGATCTGGCGTTAATATAGCCTGTAAGGCGCCAGCCAGCCCCCAAAAAAATGAAAGTTCAAACGCAGCTTGATTTTTAGTATATAATGCATAGCATGATATAAATACACTAATTCCACACATATGTAAGGATAGGTCTTGTGCTAAATCAAATTTATTTAAATTTATTTTAAAAAAGTAATGTAATAATTCTTGAAGCAAGGTTACCGCTATTAAGATGAATACCGCATTTCTTTGTTGACTTTTGGAAAGAAATTTTCTACCAATCAGCGGTAAAATAATCCATAATAACAATAGTCCTAAAAGATAAGAATTATGTTCAAAACTGAATGTTTGAAAAGAATAATTGTTCATTAACTATTTAGTACTTTTATTGATAAGTAAAAAAGGTGAATAGGCTAATATCATCAATATCAAACCAATAATACTAATATTGATTATGTACCATGGCCATTCTCCAGCTATTAAAGGATTTGCAACTTCAGGAGGGCTCAATAAAAACATATAATTGCCTCCTGTTATCCATGATATAAGGCCCACTGGTATAACCATAAACCATAAAAAACCATATACTTTTAGCACTGATAGCCTTGAAGGGGTCATATTATCGATAAAAACTCCCCAAAGAGCAAAAAGCACAATTAATGCGTGATAAATAAAAAATGCGATATAATCAACCAAGTTCAGCATCTTAAACTCTGGCGTAAGTATAGTTATGAATGCTGACCCCATACCCAAAAGATAGGTAATCTCAAAAAGGAATTGATTTTTAGTCCATAGCGCTGCTATTCCTATATAAAATACATAATTACAGATATGAAACGGTAGATCCTCAGCCCAATTAAGATCTCTCATAATCATACGATTGCTATAATCGACCACCTCTTGCAATATTGAAAAAATAATTATACCAATCACCGCAATCCGTTGGTTTTCTTTTGACAATTTTCTACCAAAAAAAGGGATGATGATTAATAATAGTAGACAAATAATTATGGTTAGAATATGGGTTTGATCAAATTGTCTAACTTGGCTATACAAAAATAGTTCTAAAGGTATCATTTTACCGAGTTAAACGATAAATAAATATTGCTGCACGGGTAGATGTTCTTGGAAAGCTAGATAAATCAAGCCACTCTTCTGAGGAATGCGATGCATGTCCATCGGGCCCCATACCTGCAAGCGCAGCATCAACATAGGGTGCCACAAATGAAATATCTGCTGCACCTCTTCTGCTTGGATCTAAAGGTGTGATCGCGCCATAACCCAAAGCCTTGTTAATTTTTTCAAGTTTTTCTAATAATTCATAATTAGCTTTTTTCGGCTCCATAGGAGGATAGCTCCTCTTAAATTCTATGTTCGCTGTAGTTCCAGGTAAATTATTTGAAACAATTTCCTTCATCGATTTAATAGCGGCTTCTAACTGATCTGATGAGATTGTTCTTATACCTCCATGGACGGTTACAGTTTGAGATACAACGTTAGTTTTGCCAAATGCGCTACCTTGAGCCAAAACCGGGTCAAATTGTGTAGAAGTACCCCCAACAATCACACCAGGATTAAATGTCAAGTATTGCTCTTCTGATAATTGGGTTCGAAATCCGTCTAAAATACGAGACGATTCAAATATTGCACCGTAACCAAGCCTATCGCTAAAAACTTGAGATGAATGCCCTTGAATACCTGTTGTTGTTAATATCCACGATGAAGAGCTTCTTCTTGAAACCGTTCCGGTGTCCATACCGTAAGTACCTTCAAATCCAAGTCCTATATCTGCCCATTTACCAGCATCAACGAGCTCTTTTCTAACAATAGCTGGGCTGGCTCCAAGTTTTTCCTCATCGCCGGTTAATACAATGGTTAGGTTCATTTCTTCAAGTACGCCAATATGGTCTAACGCCTTCATAATGTATAAAATTGATACATCGCCACTTTTCATATCTGCTACTCCTGGACCATAAGCTTTATCGCCTTCTCTTTTGAACGTTTGAAAAGGATGATCTTTTTCAAATACTGTATCTAAGTGTCCAATCAAGATGATCTTCTTCCCCTTGCCTCCTCGCATTTCAGCAAATAAGTGTCCCGCACGCTCCACTTCTTTACCATAGGTAACCCAATAGGTCTTAAAGTTCAACTTATCCAATTCTTTTTTGAAGATATTACCAACCTTACGATTGCCTTTTATATTCAATGTTCCACTATTGATATTGACAACTTTTTCCAGCAACTGAATAGCTTCGCCAGAATAGGAATTAATGTATTTTTGAAGTTGCAACTCCTCTTTAGACAGGTCTTGCGCTACAATATTCATCTGACTGACCAATGGAAATATAATTAATGATAGTAGGTATCTTTTTGTGTTTATAATCATTCTTCAACCTTTTCAACTGAATGAGTTGGTATAGTCCACAGCCTTCCTTCTTCATCTTTAAAGCGGTATCTGGTTGGGTAATGTGCTATGCTATCTAATTCCAATAGGACACCTTCTTCAAGATCACCTAATACTTCATGATGAGGTTTAATCGTTTTGTACTTCATACCTTTTGAAGCACCGAAATGCTCAGTAGATACCTTATTAAATTCTTTTGGAGACATTTATTTATTTCCTTATCTGGCTTTATGTTAAAGCAAATTTCACAATAAATCTAATTCTTATTTAAATTCTAGTACAACATATGTCAAATGATAAACATATTATTTTCGGTATTAATGGCTGTATTGCTGTACTTTCATCAAGAAAATATAAAATTTCTGAGATTATTATTCAAAATGGAAGTAAAGCAGAAAGTGATGGTCAAGTTACCCGCATCTTAGGACACTATGGTGGTCATGTAAAATTTTTAGCTCGAACTCAATTTAAACAGATCTATAAACAATACAGGACGCAAGGAATTGTTGTGCATTTTAATGCACAGATAGAAACCGAACTTCCTTCCCTAAAAGATGAAACCGGTAATAAATGTATTTTAGCTCTTGATCGCATAGAAGACCCTCAAAACTTAGGTCAAATCCTTCGAACTGCCGTATGCGCAGGTGTTGATGGAATTATTATTCCAAAATACGATAGTTGCAAAATTACCGATACCGTTATACAGGTTAGTCAAGGCGCATTTATTGAAATACCGATTTATTTGGTCAACAATATTCATCAAGCTCTTGAACAGCTAAAGGAGGATGGGTTTTGGATTGTAGCAATGGAAAATGGTGTCAACGCTAAAGACTGGCACAAAATTGATTACAAAGGAAAGATAGTAATTGTAGCGGGAAGCGAAGGGCGTGGAATTAAAAAAATTGTATTAGATAATTGCGATTTTCAAACAACTATACCTATGCAGGGAAAAACAAATTCATTGAATGTCTCAGCGGCAGCTAGTGTAATATTATTTGAGCGATTAAGACAGCTATCTAGTTAATCTATTAATATTTAACAAAATACAAT
>CERS01020546.1_pt1 | contig 11603 bp, 12 predicted proteins | sample 356251 | NCBI WGS metagenome assembly CERS01 (sample SAMEA2621020, study PRJEB7988) | marine metagenome | isolation source: saline water (ENVO:00002010), including
AACTAATAGAGGGTTAGCAAATAGTATTTTGATTAATTTAAAAAAAAATAATATTAGATTAAATTAATGATTTTATTGTAGGGTTTTATTTGATTATAAATTCTGGTTTTGGATAATCCATAAAGCGTGAAATGGTTAATTTAGATGTCACTCTTTCAGTAAAGCGAAGAACTAATTTTTTGTTTGCTTCATCGATATCTTTAACAGATTTCCAACCACTAGCAAGCTGCAATCCTAAGGCAACAAGGACTGGAGTTGCGATAACAATTGATTTTTTTTGTGTGGTGCTCATGCTTTTGGGTATAAAGTAATTACTGGATGCTGATGGATTGCTATCTAACAGATTAAATCCTTTATCTAAAGGAATATTTTTTTGTTTATTATTTGCTAAAAAAATCTCTCCATTTTTCTCATTTGAGCTTGAAGATAAAACTGCAGAGTAAAGTAATATTGTTGACGTAATTAATCCAATTGCATTTTCTTTTTGATCTAAATAAACAAATCCGCCTCCTGGAAAAAGTGATGATAGCAATGCCGGAGTTTTTGTTTTAAGTGGTGCACTCTCAGCGGTTTTAATTGCTCTATACCAAGATTTGATTAGTTTTGTGTAATGGTTATGGTCAAAAATTGATTCAGCTGCTTTAAATGATCGCCTAGAATCTTCCCATTCAAGTTTTTCAAAATGTGCATATGCTCTAAAAATCATTTCATAAGGATCTTTTGATTTATTAGTTTTTTCAATTATTAAATCATAATTCTTATTTGATAAATTAATAAAGAGAATTTGATATTTAGCTGCATTTGAATCGGTGCTATCAAGTTCGCTTTTTTCAATAATTCTATTATAATAGTTCTTAGCTAAATCCCAGTTTTCCATACTCTCATAGCATTTAGCAATTTGAAAATAAGTTGCTATTTCAAGCTCATCTTTAGGATATTTATATAAAAATTGAAAATAACCTAAAAGCGCTCGCTCATAAAAACCTTCATTGTAAAGAAAATTTGTATAGTTTACAAGTTCTTGGCGTTGAAAAGACGTAAAATCCTTCCATTCTTCCTTTATATCTTCAACGTCTAAATATTGTTGTTGACCAAAAAGACCATTAAATAAAATAGAAGTAAGGATTAAAACAATTAGATTTCTAAATCTTATCATGATTTATTTAGGCGGTGCGTCTATGCCGGCGAAAGAGCGGAGCCTTGCCGCTTTTAATAAAATCTTTAGTGATTGTAATTTTTGCAACCCGATCTTCAGAGTACTCCGGGAGGTTAAACATTAAATCAAGCATAGTTGATTCCATAACAGATCTAAGTGCGCGTGCTCCTGATTTATAATCTGAAGCAAGTTTAATAATTTCAATCAAGGCTTCTTTGCGAAATTCTAATTTAATGTTCTCCATGCTAAAAAGTTTTTGATATTGCTTTACAAGAGAATTTTTAGGCTCCATCAACACTTTTAACATGCTACTCTGATCAAGACTATCAAGGGTAGATACAACAGGTAATCGACCAATTAATTCAGGAATGAAACCATATTGAATAAGATCTATTGGCAGAACCTTTTTCAAAAATTCATCATCTCCAAGCTCATCTTTTAAAGACTTTCCGAATCCTATTTCAGATGAATTAATTCTTTTACCAATTATTTCAGATAGACCATCAAAAGACCCTCCGCAAATAAATAAAATATTTTTTGTATCTATTGAAATAAGGTTTTGTTCAGGGTGCTTTCTTCCTCCCTTAGGGGGGATTTGCGCAATAGTACCTTCCAAAATTTTTAACAACGCCTGCTGAACGCCTTCACCTGAAACATCTCGCGTTATTGATGGGCTAGTTGTTTTACGACCTACTTTATCAATCTCATCAATGTAGATGATTCCTGATTGCGCCTTATAGATATCATAGTTCGCTATCTGCAGCAATCTAACAAGAATATTTTCGACATCTTCACCAACATATCCAGCTTCGGTAAGCGTAGTTGCATCAGCAATAGCAAAAGGAACTTCCAATAATTTTGCTAATGTTTCAGCAATTAATGTTTTGCCTGTACCGGTGGGTCCAATTATAAGGATATTGCTTTTATCAAGCTCTACATTGTCTTTTGAGGAATCCGACAAAATTCTTTTATAATGATTGTAAACTGCTACAGAAAGTGAGCGCTTAGCCCTATCCTGCCCGATCACATATTGATCAAGATATTTTTTAATTTCACTTGGCCGAATAAAAGAAGGGCTATCTCCTTTATTCATTGTTTTGTCAGAGCCAATTGGAGATGGGATTTGAGATGATCGCATTATTTTCTTTTATCAAGAATAGTATCAATGATTCCATAACCCTTTGCTTCATTAGCGCTCATGAAAAAATTTCTATCTGTATCTTTTTCAATCTTTTTTAGAGTTTGTTTCGTATTTTTTGCAAGAATAGAGTTTAGATTTTTCCTTAATCTTAGAATTTCATCTGATAAAATTTTAATATCTGAAGCCTGACCCTCAGCACCACCAAGTGGTTGATGAATCATAATTCTTGAATTTGGCAGGGCAGATCTTTTTCCTGAAGCTCCCCCTGATAAGAGAAATGCTGCCATACTAGCTGCTTGCCCCATGCAGATTGTTGCTACATCAGGTTTGATATAATTCATCGTATCGTATATACCCATCCCCGAAGTAATAATACCGCCTGGTGAGTTTATATAAAGATAAATATCCTTTTCGCTATCATCAGCTTCAAGAAAGAGTAATTGTGCAATAGTTAATGACGCGACATTATCATCAATAGGCGTACCAAGAAAAACTATTCTCTCCTTGAGCAGTCTAGAATAAATATCATAGGCACGTTCAAACCTGCCTGTCTGCTCGACAACCATGGGAATTAATTGATTTATTGAATCTTTAATCATAGTCTAATTATTTACCTCGGATTGTTTACGTAGATCATTAGTCTCCACTTTGACCTGTTTAATTTTCGCAAATTCTTTTAAATAAGCCAAGATTTTCTTTTCAATAATATTATCTTCAACTCTTTGACGATTGCTTGGTTTTTTATAAAACTTATCTATCTCTTTTTCTTGTTGTGGATTTTCACTCTTTTTATCATTAATAAATTCAGTTATTTCTTCTTTGGAGACTTCGATAGATTGATCTGCAATAATTGCTTTTCTAATCAAATACCATTTTAAACTTTGTTCAGCGATAGGCTTATACGTTTCAATGACTTTTTCTTTTTCAAGCTGGCCTTGATTTTTACTCATCACCTCCTCAACCATATGATGAAGATAAGAATCAGCCATTGATTGTGGAAAATCAGGATTGACTTTTTTGATCATCTCATCGCATAATTGCTGATTAAATGACTCTTCTGACTTATCAAAGTAAGCCTTTTCTAGTTGATGCTTTACCTTGCTTTTATATTCATCTAAATTTTTTGATTCAGGGTCAACTTTTTTTACAAATTCATCATTTAAATCTGGTAAAACTTGCCTTTCTACGTTTTTCACTAATAACTCATAGGTTGTGAGAGAATTTTTTTCATTTTTAGGAATATCTACTTTTACTTTTTGATCTGGTTTTGCATTAATTAGTTTTTCTGAATTAGAACCATCGAATGGTGGTTGACCTATTCTTATGTAGCGTGTTTCTAATTTTTCTCCAATGATTGGAACACCTGATGCATCAATTTCTTGAAGGTCGCAAATAATAAAATCGTCAACTTGCGCACCATCTTCAATTGTTTTTATATCTGCATTTCTAAATCTTACTTCTTCAATCGCCATATCAATATCTTGATCGTCGATTATGTATTCTGTATGTTTAACCTTGAATGCGTTTCTCTTAAGCTTTGGTAGTGATACCAAAGGCTCTATCTCAAAAGAGACTTTAAATTTTAAAAATTTTCCAAAATCAAATTGAATATCGCTAACGCTTCCTTTATTAATTGGCGTAATTTGCTTTTCTTCAAGGGCTTTTAAATAATATTGGTTAACTGAGTTTTCAACGAATTCAGCCTCTATTGCAGATTGGAACCGATCAAATAAAACTTTTTTAGGGATTTTTCCTGGTCTAAATCCCGGCATATTTACTTTCTTTGAAAAACGTGCAGCAGATTTATCAAAATCTTTTTCAATTTCTGACCATTCTAGATCTATGGAAAGCTCACAGTTATATGTATTTAATTGTTTGAGTGTAATATTCATATCATTTACAAAATTGGGAGTCAAATATAGCGTTTATATTTCATTTTTTTTGAGAATTTTATTTATTTTTGCTGTTTGCTTGCACCGCAATAAATACAATGATCACCAACCTGTACATGAAAACTGCAATTGGGGCATTCCCATTCATCGGTATTTATATCTGAAAAAGTATCTTTTTCATGAGATGATTTTGCTACAATTGCTGAAAAAAATATAAGTAGCATAATTATAATTATTAATAAATATAGGCTAGCGCTCATTCAATTAATCTGGGTATTTGTATTATAAATACCATAATGTTTATTACATGAATAGAAATACAAATGTTGCATTTAACTTTTAATTTAATTAGTCCATATAATAAGTAAGCACCAATTGTTATTGAAAAGATGCTCATTATAAATGGAAAATAATAATGAATCAAATTTAATGAAGACCCTACAAGTAAAATTGTGTGAAAAAGAAGGAAGAAAGTTCCAATAATCGCATTTGAATATCCTAATAGTCTCCCATATTTGGTATCAACAATTGATGTGCAATCTGTATTTGATAATCTGCAAAAACTTGGAACTAATTTCTGTTCAGGTCTAAATAGATTTGAATAGACGCCATAGAAATAAAATGAAAGCGCTCCACCAACAAACGTAAGTAGAGCGCCAAATAAATAAAAATCAAAGTACAATTTTTATTGCTTTAATCTATAAACACAGCCTTCAATAGCGCCAAGAAATTTGTCAACCTGAGAATATGTATGAAATAGATACTCCATTTCTTCATAACCATCCACAGGGTAGGATTCGTGATCATAGTCTCTTAAGAAGTTAGCCTCCATTTTTACTACTAAATCTCTCATAACCTGCTTTGGCAATTCCTTTTCTCTCAAAAAATTTATTTGAAGATTCATTTGACCATTTGATGTCATATGAAATAATGGCAAAACCCCTACATCGGAATCAGAACGAAATGTGAATGTACCGTGACCATCACCCCTTCCCCATGTAACTTCGCTGGCATGAGTATCGGAAAATTCAATGATCTTTTCTCCAATTTTGGCTATTTCACGAGAACATTTATTGCGCATATCCTCCACAAATTGGTCTTTTGTCCATTTAGACATATATAACTATCCTATAAATTATTGTGGTTACCTCGACCTAGTAATTTAAGAATTATACGGGTTTTAGTAAAGAGGCGTTTTTAAAAAAGTAGACTTAATAAAAAACTAGAAAAATAAATAATTAATTATTATTTAAACTCGTCCCTAATTAGCTCAGCCCAAATAATCATTCTTTCTTCAGTTTCGTCTTCTTGATTATCATTGTCCAATCCTAAGCCTAAAAATTCGTCACCATCCAAACCTTCCGATGCGTCAAATTCATAGCCTTCAGTGGGCCATCTTCCAATTAAGCTTCCACCCTTTTCCATAAATGGCTTTGCTAAAAAACCAATAGCATCAAGAAAATTATCACTATAGCCAACTTGATCACCGCAACCAAAGAATGCCCCTGTTATGCCATTAAAGTCTAATTTTTTATACGCTTCATAGACTTTTTCCCAATCTTCTTGTAGTTCACCTACATTCCAGGTGGGGCAACCAATAATAAGTTGCTTGTACTCTAACATTTTGGAAGGGTCGGTTGATTTAATATCATAAGAATCAATTTCAAAACCCTCTGATACCATGTAATCGGTTAAAAACTTAGCTGCTTCTTCTTGATTGCCTGTGGTGCTCCCCCAGAACATTCCAATTTTTTCCACAAATAGCTCCTTAGATTTAAAATTATAATAATTATTTCATGTAAAAATTAATGATATTAAGTCTCAATTACATAATATTTAATTACTTAATATAATAAAAATTAAAAGCGATCATTATCCATAACCTTCGTCCATGCACCTATAAAGTCATTGACAAATTTTTCACTAGAATCATCCTGTGAATATAACTCAGCCAAGGCGCGCAATTGAGAATTTGAACCAAAAACTAAATCAGCGCGAGTTGCAGATCTGATAACTTCTCCCGATGATCTATCATTTCCTTTATAACTATTTCTTCCGGTTGATTCCCATTTGACATTCATATCAAGGAGATTATTGAAGAAATCATTGGTTAAAGAATTTTGATCATCTGTGAAATTTCCATTTTCATTAAAGTCTATACCTAAAGATCTCATTCCGCCAACAAGCACGGTCATCTCTGGAGCGTTTAGGCCTAGTAAATGCGCCTTATCCAATAACATTTTTTCAGCGTTTATTGAGAAATCTTTATTATGATAATTTCTAAAACCATCTGAAAATGGCTCAAGAACTGCAAACGATTCAACATCAGTTTGGTCTTGAGTAGCATCACCTCTTCCAGGTGAAAATGTTAAGGATTTACCAGTAGCCATTTCTATACCGACGTTTCCAGCTAAAACTATTACATCAGCAACTGAAGCATTATTTTGTTTTGCAATAGGCTCCAGAAGATTTAATACTTTTTGAAGCTGTTCTGGTTTATTTACAGTCCAGTCTTTTTGAGGGGCTAACCGAATACGGGCACCATTTGCGCCACCGCGCATATCTGTATGACGATAGGTTGATGCACTAGCCCATGCAGTTTCAACCATTTCCTGAATAGAAAGACCGCTCTCTTTGATCTGACTTTTCACGCTTTCAACATTATAATCTGCGCTACCTTCGGGTACTGGATCTTGCCAAATTAATTCTTCACTAGGAACCTCAGGGCCGAGATAGCGTTTTTTAGGACCCATATCGCGATGCAATAATTTGAACCAAGCCCTTGCAAATGCATCCGCAAATTCTTCAGGATTTTCATGGAAATTTTTGGATATCTTATTGTATTCTGGGTCCATTTTCATCGCCATATCCGCTGTAGTCATAATTGTATTTACTTTTTTAGTAGGATCTTCAGGGTCTGGCGCCATATCATCTTCAGAAGGGTTTATAGGGTGCCACTGGTGTGCACCTGCTGGGCTTTGCTTTAATTCGTATTCATATTTAAACAATAAATCAAAATAACCATTATCCCATTGTGTTGGGTTTGATGTCCAAGCACCTTCAATTCCACTGGTGATTGTATCTCTTCCAACTCCCGATCCATGATCGCTAGTCCAACCAAAACCCATCTCTTCAATCGCGGCAGCTTCAGGCTCAGGTCCTTTATGGTCCTCGCTGGCTGCGCCATGAGCTTTACCAAAAGTATGCCCACCCGCAGTTAATGCAACCGTCTCGTAATCATTCATGGCCATTCTTTTAAAGGTTTCTCTAATATCTACTGCACTTTTTAACGGGTCTGGATTTCCATCTGGACCTTGTGGATTTACATAAATTAAGCCCATTTGTACAGCAGCTAGGGGCTGATCCAATTCACGCTCGCCGGTATATCTTTCGTTCGTTAACCATTCGGTTTCTTTGCCCCAAAAAATATCTTTTTCTGGCGCCCAGATATCATCTCGACCACCACCAAAGCCAAATACTTTTCCACCCATAGATTCGATAGCAACATTACCAGTAAGAATGATTAAATCTGCCCAACTAATCTGATTTCCATACTTTTTCTTAATTGGCCAGAGTAATCTTCTTGCCTTGTCTAAATTTCCATTATCAGGCCAACTGTTTAATGGCGCATAGCGCTGTGCGCCTGTACCTCCACCACCTCTGCCATCTGTTGTGCGATAAGTTCCTGCAGCGTGCCAAGTCATGCGAATAAAAAACGGACCGTAATGACCATAGTCAGCAGGCCACCAGTCTTGAGAATCGGTCATTAATTTATGCAAATCTTTTTTTAATGATTCATAGTCTAGCTTTTCAAATTCTTTTTTATAATCAAAACCATTCATAGGATTTGATTTTTTATCATGTTGATGAAGAATATCTAAATTTATATTGTCAGGCCACCATTGGTGATTCGAGCGAGCGCCTTGGGTGTGCTGACTCTCTGCGCCATGGGAAACGGGACATTTATTTTCTGATTCCATAATTATTTACCTCATTATATGTGTTTAGAGCATGTACCGATGATTGTCAAATCTATTTTATCGGCATTAAAATTAAATTTTCTTTTAACAGTGGATTTAAAATCATAGTCAAGTTTCAGATCAGTCAGACTACCACAAACTTTGCATTTTAAATGATCATGTTTTTCTATATTGCAATCATACCGAGCAACTAATCCATCATGAATAGTTGCAATTATTCCATCACTTTCAAGTTGTTTTAAATTTCTATAGACAGTGCCTAGACTAATGTTAGGAATATATTGTTGGGTTTTTTTATATACCCAATCAGCAGTAGGATGGGTAGAAGTACTATGGATAACATTCATAATAACTTCTCTTTGACGGCTATATCTCATATTTAATTTTAATAATTAATAGTAATCATTACTAATTAATAAATTATAAATTAATTAAATAATTAAAAGATATGTTAAAATAATATTATTTTAGGAGTTCAATTTAAAACTAAGAATGGAATTTATATGTCACAGATAAATGAAAAAGCACCTCTTTTTGAATTATATAATACCAATAAGGAAAAAGTTTCTCTATCTAGCTACGCAGGAGAGACAGTTATTCTTGCCTTTTACCCTGGCGCATTTACTGGCGTGTGCGATACAGAAATGTGCACATTGCAAGAAAATATGGAATCATTTAATGCATCTGGAGCGAAAGTAATTGGTATTAGCGTTGACTCACCATGGTCAAATGCTGAATTTGTAAAAAAATATAATTTGGATTTTGAACTATTATCTGATCTACATCGTGAGGTGGTAAAAATGTATGACGTTACCTTTGAAGGTCTAGGTGGACTAGAGGGCTATGTCTCTGCAAATAGAGCAGTGGTTATTGTAGATTCAGAGGGTATTATAAAATACCGATGGGTTGCTGAAAACCCTGGGGTAGAACCAAATTATGATGAAGTTGAAGAAACAGTTAAAAATCTCAATTGAATCATTGAAAAGAAAAAAATAAACATTACAATAAAAAAGGGCCTTTATAAATAAAGGCCCTTTTTTATTATTTTTCTAAAACCCTTTAATTTTAGCAGACTTTTTATACAGTTGAAAAACTATATGCCAGCCGAGAGCAACGACAATCATCAGAACAAGCCAATTAGTAGAGGATGTTACTCCAAAATTTCCTCCAGCAAGTACAGTCGTATGTTGATTCATCATTGTCCAAATTAATGGAACGCTCATATATGTATTATGCTTTGATCTTAGTCCAGCTAAAGCTACCAAATCAGCTTCAGGGGTATCCCCGTTCTTTATAGCAGTGATGATTTTCTGCTGAGCGGGCCATATTCTAAACCACACATTGAACGCCATATTTGTTCCAAAAAGTGCTCCCAAATGAATATTGAATGAACGATAACTAAATCCAGCCCATTCCTTCATTAAATAAACAACTACACCAATCAAAACAAAGCTGATGATTGTAATAAGTCTCACATTTGAAGCAAGACCTGTTTTATAAATATAGTCATATATAAAAACACCTAAGAAGGTAAATCCGATCATCGTAAAGGCTGAAACTCCCCAATCAAAATCATCATCAAAGGTAAGTCCTCCATGATAATAGACAACCAGGAGAAGTATTACCCCAGTAAACCACGTCCAAGCAGCCCCCCATCTAAACCAATAAAGGGTTCGAGGCATCAATTCAGGAACAACTTTTTTCTTACTATCAGAATCAAGCGTAGCTGCAAAATGTGCATTGATAAAATTAAAAAAGTATAGCAGGCCTATCCACATTACCCCTGCAATGATATGTAACCACTTAAAAATTGGGTGGATTAATTCCATAATAAAACTCCTTAATCATTGTTTTTGTCAGCGTGAAACACTAAAACAAATTAATAACTGTTTTTCTTTACTACAATAGAGACGCATTTTTAATTACTAGGGTATGGAAAAAGTTTATCTAGTACGGTCACTTTTCCATATTGATCTCTATATACTACATGTTTTCTCTCAAATTTAATAAACGAATCAACTTTTAAACTCCTCTTAGCTCAAAGCTTTTAGCAACCCTGTCGATTGCGACAGCAAAAGCCGCCATTCTCATAGAGGTTTTTTTGGATTTCATCATTTTTCCAACTTCTTGAAATGCTGATACCATTTTATCCTCAAGCTTAGCATTAACCTCATCTTCTGTCCATTGAAATTGCTGAAGATTTTGCACCCATTCAAAATAGGAAACTGTAACACCGCCAGCATTAGTAAGGATGTCTGGAATTACATGAATTCCTTTTTTAAATAAAACATCATCAGCAGGAGGAGTCACTGGTCCATTTGCTGCTTCGATAATGACTTTGCATTTTAATTTATCTAGATTCATTTTGTGTATTACACCGCCAAGTGCAGCTGGAATAAGAAAATCACATTCAAGATTCAATATCTTTTCATTTGATATTGTTTTCCCTTGAGGGAAACCTTTTATAGTTTTGTTTTTCAGATTATAGTCTATCATTGCTGGAATATCAAGACCTTCTGAGTCGTATAGACCGCCATTCACATCGCTAACAGCTATGATCTTTGAGCCCATCTCGCTTAAAAACTTTCCTGCAAAGGACCCGACATTACCAAAGCCCTGGATCACTACCGATGCTCCATCTAAATCCATATTTAGAAGATTTGCGGTCTCACGAGCAATGATAGCTGTACCTCTGCCAGTAGCAGCGTTTCTTCCTAAAGATCCACCCAGCTCTATAGGTTTTCCTGTAACTATTCCAGGCGTGTGACCATTAGTCATTCCATACTCATCCATAAACCAAGCCATAATCTGTGGATTAGTATTTACGTCTGGCGCTGGTATGTCTCTATTCACTCCAATGATTGGATTAATTGCTCGGAAAAATCGACGGGATAATCTTTCAAGTTCTAAGGTCGACAAAGTTGAAGGGTCTACAGAAATTCCTCCTTTTCCACCGCCATAGGGTATATCAACTAAAGCAGTTTTCCATGTCATTAATGCTGCAAGAGCCCTAACCTCATCTATGTCAACCTCATGGTGATATCGAATACCGCCCTTAAAAGGTCCTCTTGAATTGTTATGCTGAACTCTGTAGCCGCGGTAGCTTTCTAAAGAACCATCATCTCTTCTCAGCGGTACTTCAACCACCAACTCACGGTCTGGTACATTTAATGATAGCCTGATTTTTTCATCAAGGCCAATTAAATCCGCTGCTCTATTAAACTGATCATCGCTAGCTTTTTTATTATTAATCTTTGTGGCCATATGTTTCTCCTAAAGGTTTATTTTACAATTAATATTGGGCATTGGGAATTTTTTAATACGGTTAACGGTTTGCTTCCAGCAAAAAAAGTTTTAAGTGGATTACTGGAAGATGAACCCATAACGATGATATGGTTTTCTCCTGCTTGTTCAGAAATGATTTTTGCAGGATC
>CERS01096376.1_pt1 | contig 11600 bp, 11 predicted proteins | sample 356251 | NCBI WGS metagenome assembly CERS01 (sample SAMEA2621020, study PRJEB7988) | marine metagenome | isolation source: saline water (ENVO:00002010), including
CAACTATAAAATTATCGAGTGGGCGATATTTTTGTGCTCGTTCACGTGGTTTCTCAAAGTCTCTGACGTCTTAACTTGAACAATTATTTCGGATCGCATTTGAGAGCATGTTTCAATCGAGAGACTCTTCGCCGACTCCTTCTCTCACGGTGAGTGACACGGATGCGTCGGTAGAGAGTGGTCTTTCCTACGAGATATCGTCTGCAAATCTGACAAACCAAATAGATGCGTCGCTTCGGACGCTCGTGATACGAGGTCACATTGTATTTTTCATTTGTTATGCTTTGATGACATTGTATATATGTTCTCATTCTGGGAACAGTTATTTTGAGAACGTGCTCGCACTGAATGTAATTAATGTTGGTGTGGTCTCTTATTCAATATTCATGTACGCGAAACAATCACACTTTGACGCGTATCACCTCTTAGAAACAAAGCTCATTGATTTTGATTACTTTTTTCTTACACCTATTATTATTGCTCTACACGCATATAAGATTTCAGTATTCGTACTTTCCACTGAAGATAAAGAACAGCGCATCGCGCACATGATTGAAAGACATCATTACTGGAGCGCGATGTCTCTATCACCTTTCAATCATGATCATGATTTTCTGAATCTTGATGCAATGTTACAAGTAGTGATTTCCTTCAGCTGGCCTATGATGACATCAGATGTTTTGCATCATACCATATTTCACTTACTCAACTTCTCATCCACATGTGTAATAATTATGTATGGTGGAGTATACCATGATTGTATGTGGTCACCTTTGGCAGCGAGTACAATGTCTTTTTTCTTTGGGTTATTGTTCAAAACTCAATTCATCTTTCCTCTTTTCCAAAATAGTATGATTATGGATCATAAACAACGCGCTTCACAAAAATATCTTCGCGATAGATTCGAGCAGTTGAAGGCAGAGCAAGACTTTCAAGTTTGGGAAGAGGCAACCACTCGACTTAAACAAATAGTGCATCCATGGATGATGTCGCTGAAATCATACTCGACTTTATCAAACGCGCCACATGCAATATCTTGAATGAAATTCACAAGCCCACAAGCCAATATCCCTGGCAGATTCGAGTTCCCTGCCATAAGTGAAGCCACCCCTGATACCAGGGTTAAAATTAATAACCTGGTTTATATCTCACTCCTGGTTGGCAGTGGGCAGATAGTCCTTGCCGGGGATGTTCGCAAGGTCTGCGAGCACACTTGTTGCTTGGTCGTCACCCTTGGAGGCAGCGCGAACTAGCAGACGCTTGCCTTCGTCGAGATCGAATTCCACGCCGTCGCCTCGAAGGTGAGCCAGTCCGAGAACAACCTCCGCCTGAGTAAACCCTTGTTCAGCAGCAAGCCGGTAGTAGCGGATAGCTTCCTTGGGGTCGCCCTCTATTAAATCGATCGCCATATTCCATTGCGCCGCTGCGAGGCCCCGCTCTGCGGCCATGAGCCACAGCTGCTTCGCTTTCTTCTTGTCTAACTTGACGCCGTCACCACGGAGGTACCGGTACCCGAGATTCAACATTGCGTCACTGTTGCCAAGTTCGACAGCCCTCTTGTACAATTTGCAAGCTTTCTTCGTAGACCTGACGAGACCAAGATCTCCGTCGCGGTACGCGTCTCCCAAATTCAGAATCGCCTCCGGCACTTCGTTCTCGACGTGGCGACGTAGCCTTGCCAATTCTTCTGCTGAGGTCATCGCTGGCGTCGATCGACAGAGAGGACACTTCGCCTCGGAGGCGATCTTGTTCTCGCACGACTTGCAGATCGTCCGGCAGCAACAGGAGCGTAACATCTTGGGAGCATTCACGTCCCAGTCCTCTAAGCAGATCGGGCACCTTGACCCCCATCGTGCCGACTGTGGCTTCGGCTCCGGGTTCGCCTCGCGCCGCTCCCGGGCGGCCTCGTGCTCCGCGGCGATGCGCTCGCGGACCTCGTCGGCGTGCGACCTCGGTGCGGGTCCGTAGAACACCGGTGGCGACGGCGGGGGCGTCGGCGCCTCGTCCTGTGCCGCCCCTGCGGCCTGGATCTTCTTGCAGACATTCCGGTGGTCCCGGTCGCGCCAGTCGATGCGTTGGCAGTCCGTCGAACAGTAGGCCGTCGTGCCGCAACCTTTACAGCGCCGGGCATCCTTCTTCCCGCATATCGTGCATATATTGAGCGCCAGCTTTGTACGGTTTTTTCGTTCCTCGTACTCCCGCTTTTTCACGATCCACTCAGGCTCTTTCATCTCGTCGTGCTCATCTCCCGATACCATCGTCTCTCTCCACTAGATTTTTGTAGCGACGCACATATAATAGCTTTAGAGGCACATGTCCGAGGTTGAGGTTGGGCTTGGCGGACAGCTTAAGTTTAAAATCGTCACGGACGATAAAGACGAAATCGCAGTCGATAAAGACGTCCCGAAAGATAAAGACACCGCAGACGATAAAGATGCCGCAGACGATAAAGACGTCCCGAAAGATAAAGACATCGCAGACGATAAAGATGCCGCAGGCGATAAAGATGTCGCAGACGATGATTATGATCTCCCATGTTGTGAAGAAACTCTCCCACCCGTGACGAAGAAACGGGGTCGTCCTAAAAAAGCCGCGTCAAAGTCTGTCGCGATCAAAAAAGGAGGACCGCAGAAGCAATGTCCGGAATGTGGTGCTAGTATTCATATAAGAAAGAAGTCATGTCCTTCGTGTGATTATACATTTGGAGGCGAAATGAAGAAACCGCGTCAAGAGAAAACATCTGATAAACCGCGTCAAGAGCAAACATCTGATAAACCGCGTCAAGAGCAAACATCTCATGGTGGGAATAAAGATGATCATCAAATTGATGGTGAGAAGTATGATCTCGACCCGAATTTCGACTTGATAGAAAATTCTGATGGAACGATGACGCGTATGCCTTTTGATAAATCTGATGAACCGCGTCTTATTGATCAAACCGAATTGAGAGGTTATTACAGTCAAATTGAAGGCGATGACTGGTATCACATCTGTTGCCCGCATTGTAATGAGAAAATCATTGTTGAAGCAATTGTAAAAACACATGTCGATGTTGTGAAAGTTAACCGCGTCAAAGAAAAGTCAACTCGCTAGACTAGATCTAGAACCTTAATATAGTGAACACCCCGCGTACATCCCCAGGACCCATCCCCGCCCCTACTGCACCCCCTGGGCGCATGCCTGATACTAGACCGCCCTAGTCGATTAACATTGCATCCCTGCTTTTTTAACGACCAGGGTAGTTTCTCTAAGTAGTTATACTATGCAACACTATGCAACAAGGTAAGATCTATGATTTCACCTTCAAAGGCGTCTTCAAAGAACTCACAATCATCTAAATCACTAACAAAAGCCGGGTGTTCTTCTGGATAATATAGCGTATGCAGTAAATGAATCGCGTCTAATTCTGTAGCTGAACAGCACGCAAAAAATGATTTTTTTGCAAGTCTATGGACTTCATCGCGAGTCTCGAACGCTTTTTCTATTGTAATTCTATGATCAAGATATGCTTGGTCATTCATGAGATCGAGTTCTTGAGTCTCGAAGAAACACGCAGGATTGATGTGTCGCATTTTTTTCAACAGATGTGAAATGAACTTCTCTCTTGTTTTTACATGTGTAACATTATATCTATCAGCCATTCCTCCCGCTATCATTCGCATGATGATGCCATCAAGATCTTTTGAAATTTGATGATCATCTAAAGGAATTTTACAAATGAAGCACTTTTGTAATTCCACCATCACTTGTGGATTATTCGCGTTTTTTGTTCGCGCAAACATCTCTCGACCGCGTCTCGTGTAACAATAGCCACACTGATGATGTCCTTTCGAGCATTCCATTGTCAAGCGTACGTCGAGGTGTCTCCCGCACACATCGCAATATATTGATTTCATGTTTCGTTGTCGTCTACGCACGACGTGATTAGGTATAGTGCGTTTGCGTTTGTACGCTCGATGGATAGTTCGATCGTGTTCGTGTCCTTCAATCACGCAATGCGCACATGTCTACACGACTATTTTACTTGAGAAGTTGTTTTATGTACGATTTACACATAGAGGCAGGCGTAGATTGCGCTTACGATAGACTATATGAAAAAAAATAAAAAGGCTTAGACCTCTTGGACCTCGAACCATGAACCTCATTCGATGATTAGAATGTAATCCCGAACAAAAGATATGTGTGCATATTTTATGTCCGAGATAGGAACAAGCGATGAACGATGCGGAGATTCTTCGTATAGAACGGATTAATCTTAAAGACGTTGGTGGCGATAAACATGTCCCTAAAGACAAAGACGTCGCAGACGATAAACATGTCCCAAAAGACAAAGACGTCGCAAACGATAAAGACGTCCCCAAAGACAAAGACTTCGTATTCGGTAAAGACGTAGTAGACGGTAAAGATGTCACAGATGATAAAGATGTCGCAGACGATTATAAAGATGTCACAGACGATTATAAAGATGTCACAGACGATAAAGACGCCGCAGACGATTATAAACACTCCGCAGACTATAAAGACGCATTTACATCTGTCGCGCAAAAATTTGACGCGTCAAAATCTGTTGCTCTCCCTAAAAATGTTCCTGATTCAATAAAGAAGATGAATGATAACAGTCTACTTTCATCCGCATTTGCATCGCTTGAAAATAATCTAGAACTTCTTCAAAGTCTCATTGCATCAACATCTGATGCATCCATAGCACGCGAACGCGTTGAAACCTTCAAGACTAAATTTGATTCATTATTTGCGTCAACTGATCCCGTCCAGAATATCGACTCGATAGATGATTGTGATGATTGTGATAAAATGACGTATACTCGAACAAGTATTGGGTATTTTGTGAAAAAGTATGATGTGAAAGAATGCCATAAAGGGTTCACAACTCTCTTAGCAGCACTTGAGTCTGTTGGGGGCCTCATAGATACACTTTTGGGAGACGGTCCATACACAATGTTTGTACCGACGAATGATGCCTTCGCTGAGCTCAACCTCGAATACTACTTCGCGTCAGAGAATAAAGCTGAGCTACAAAGTGTGCTCCTCTACCATGTCATCGCGGGTCAAGTCCTCTCATTAGAGCTCTGTCCCACCGACGGTTTCATAAAGGTCGAGACTATCCAAGGCGATTCTGTCACCGTGCAATACAACGTTCGCCCTGTCATGATTAACGACGCGAACGTGACGAGTGAGGACATCTACACGCCCAATGGTGTCATACACGTCATCGACAAGGTCCTTGTTCCCCCAACCAAGAAAGCTCGCTTAGTTATGAAAGTAAAGGGATAAAAGAAGATTAGACTACAAAAAATAAAAAAGCTTAGACCTCTCCGGATCTCGAACCATGAACCTCATTCGATCATTAGAATGTAATCCCGAACAAAAGATATGTGTGCATATCTGATGTCCGAGAGATAGACTCGCCGAAAAGCACCGGGTGCCCGCCGGCATTCAATAAATTAGGATAGAGATGGCGTCTCAATCTCCTCGTAAATCATCACGTATAGCTTCATTACACACCCCAAATGATGTCTCAGACGATAAAGACGCCACAGACGATAAAGACGCCGCAGACGGTAAAGACGTCGCAGACGGTAAAGACGTCGCATATGATGCAGACACCGCAGACGATAAAGACGCCGGAGACGATGCTACTATTATTCCCGATGATGCTCAAAAAAAAGAGAAGACTCATGAACCTCCTAAAAAGAAACGTGGTCGTCCTAAGAAAGACGCGTCAAAGTCTGTCGCGTCAAAGTCTGTCGCGCCAAAATCTGTCATATTCGCATCAGAATCTGTTGTAGAAGATGAAACTATATCTGATGGTAATAACAATAATGATGATGAGACTCATGAACCTCCTAAAAAGAAACGTGGTCGTCCTAAGAAAGACGCGCCAAAGTCTGTCGCGCCAAAGTCTGACGTGTCCAAAAAAGTTGTTCCCGTTTCAACGAAGAAGACAACTGATAACGGTCTACTGTCAAAATCATTCAAATCGCTTGAAAATGATCTAGAACTTCTTCAAAGTGTCATTGCATCAACATCTGATGCATCCATAGCACGCGAACGCGTAAAAACCTTCAAGACTAAATTTGATGCATTGTTTGCGTCAACTGATGATTCCCTTCCTGTTGTAAAGAAAAAGCGTGGGAGACCCAAAAAAGTGGACACTATCGAACCCGTTCAGAAGAAGAAACGCGGTCGCCCCCCCAAGGACAAGACTCTGGACATCATCCCCAAGAAGCCGCGAGGACGCCCGCCCAAACAAGCCAAACAATGAGGACCTTCGAAAGCCTACCCCTAAAAGCAAGATGGGTAATGCTAGTTAAGTTCCTTAAGTCCCCTGGTACAACACCAGCCATCAAGTCGAGTTAAGCTAGGTTAGATTAGGCAACTTGCGTTAGCTTGTATTGAAGCGGGGTAAACGTTAGCTATATGAACCGGGAGCCACACAATACTTATTGTTCAGTGATCTTTCTCGAAAAAAGGCAAAAATGATAAAAATATGACCTTGATTGTATTTATTATGGTAAGTTAAAAAATGATTATGACACTAGAGACAAAATTGCCGGACGATTGGATTTGGGGCGACGAACCTTCGGGAGAAAGACTCGAATTATTGCTAAAGTATTATAATATGTGGCTAGAAATAAAGCATATTGGTGTCAAATTACATGATTTCGATGAGTACTACATATGTGCTCCAACCGAATGGCAATATAGTCCGTGTCATCCTGATATGCCTATTGAAGAAGTCAAAGGATGGCTCGAAGGTGTTGATGAAGCATTAAAATCTGCTCGTAATGATTTGAAAAAATTAGAGTAGAACTAATTTAAATAATAAATTCTATCGAATTTCCCATTATATGGTTTTTTTGTAAATGATGACAAACGCCCATCCCTAAAAACAAGATGGGTAATGCTAGTTAAGTTCCTTAAGTCCCCTCGTACAACACCAGCCATCAGTAGAGTTAAGCTAGGTTAGATTAGGCAACTTGCGTTAGCTTGTATTGAAGCGGGGTAACGTTAGCGATATCAACCGGGAGCCACGCGATACTTATTGTTCTTCCATCTCTCTTATAATAGAATGTTTGACTAGAAATATTATCGGAAAATAGAAGGCGATCTGAGCCCTCGTTAAATGATGCATCATCAAGTAACGTGTAACTGTTGGGATTATTGATATTATTCAGCCAACTTCCGACATTTATATGCATTGTGAACGCCATGTAATCAGTTGACATAGATTGACTTGATTGTTTATTCACACGAACAGTAAGTTTATATTCGGGGCCAGATTCGTGTGAAGTTGGTGATGCCCCTAAATCTATCGTACCCAATATACAAATGTCTGTACCTATCGTAACTGAAGTCAAAGTTGATTGGTTCTGTAACACTGGCTCAAATTGAATAGAATTTGGTGTAATTGTGATTGTTCCTGACCCGTCTTGAGTCTGAATCGAATCCGAACTGAAAGTTAATAGAGTGCTATCATCAGTATCTGCAATCTGAACTTGCTCTTCCGTAATTGTCGTAGTTTTTGTTGAACCACCCCCTTTATTTCCATCTAATATTATTTGTGTGTCTGGACCTGATAGACTGAATCTACCCCCATTGATAATCGATTGTGTCGTGTTTCCTGCGTCAGATTCAAGTAAAAAATCACCCGGATGACGATTTGTTATAAATGAACTTGTCGTGGAGTTCTTAATATCTATTACATCTTGAAGTGTTTGTGCTGTGTTTGTTTGTGCTGTCGTCAAATTAGGGAAATTTCCCGAAGAATCTACAATAAGTTTAGTAAAGTCAACAGTATCTTTAATTTCTGACCACAGTAGTGTTTGGTTACCTCCAAAATTTATAACAGCGTCCTCGGCTGAATACACGTCATTCGTATTTGTCTTTCTACGATCGTGACTCAGATTGAACCTCACTGTCTGCGCATATCTCATTCGGCTTATTATTATTATATACTATATAAATTTTGAATTTTATTACGCGATCTCTTTGTAGTGAAACAGAAGAATAGTGTTTTCCGTTGTTAAAAAGAAAGACAAGATTGTGTATTAACTCTTTCTTTTTTCAATTTCACACGACTTTATAATGAAACAATAACACATTATAGTATTCAAAATTTAATTTTTCTCGAAAATGTCCATACGACTGACCTTTAAAGCATAAAAGCGAATTGTTAGCTTCGAAATCTAATTCAAAACATTCATCTTTATTTGCCTCATAATTTAACCTACCTATGTACGGCTTTGATTGCTTATTTTTGTCGAGATATATAGGCCATCTTGAATTATCGGGCCTATTAATCAGATAACTTACAGTAAACTCACAATTCGGATTGTCCGTGTGAAAAGGCAAATCAGCATCTTTTACATAGCAAGATAAATAGCTGTAAGAAGGCTTTAAGGGTTTCCCAACAAATTTCTCGACTAAAGGAAGTAATTCGTAGTGTAACATCCTAGACACCGGATCGTTCCGTGTTTTATAACGATTTGATTGTCTGTCCCCTAATGAATAAACGTTGTTTTCAATATTTCTTTTATAATATGCCGTAATCATATTAGAAATATCATCTTTGAACACGGAATCAATATGAACGGGGGTCTTTTCGTCAAATTTGAAATCGTTTCTAGCTAAAGTATTCGAATTCAAGCACCCATTAGATTTCATTAAATTTTGACAAACATTACGAACTTGATTGAAATCTTCTTTGACTAAAAAATCCATTGATTTGTGTCCTCTTGAAGTCATCGTGTTACTCGCAAACTTGTGATAAACCTCTTTTAGTGTGTTCATATAATCCTCTTGAATTTCTTCGTTTTTTTCTTCTGCAACAGGTGGTGGAGGTGGCATAGGACAATTTCTATTTCGTTCTCGTATATATAAATGAACAATCATTGCATTGGTCTCAGCTTTATTTGCAATGAGTTTTACCATATTTTCATTACGTTCATTCGTGTTACCGTTCACATTGTTGTATATCAAAATCGATTTAGCCTTCAAATCGCACTTCTTATCAATCTTATGGAAATTATAGTGAACATCATCGAGAATAAGAGAGATTGTGATGAGACGCTGACCGCGTCGCTCTTTCGCCAGTCTATCTGATTTGAAGGCGTCAAAATGTGAGTTATGCGTATGATTCGAAGGATAGTTCACAATGTTTAGTGTTTCAAATTTATCCATTGTGTTGATGTAAGACGCTTTCATAATCTTTTCAATGATGTCTTGATGTTCTGTGTTATCGAGCCATTCACTGTTTTTTTCATCAATATTTTTTGTATATTTTGATTTCAACTTTCGTACGTCTTCATCGTTCAATATATCAGGAATTACGGATATGTCTTTGATATCTTTTGGTTCTTCTTCTTTTATTTTTGGTGGGATTTCTGGATCATAGATGATTTCCTTAAAATTTCCCTCACGAAACCACAAATTGAAGGCGAATTTTTCTCCAGAAATTACAGGCGATCCAGCATGCTCTGATAACGGATGTTTCTTTATAGTTCCTTCGTAAACGTTGGAAAAAATGAGCAATTTTCCTCGTTCGGCGGGGACATCAATATTGAGCCTAGTGAAACGAGTCGATCCACCTTCGACTGGTGTGTTCAAATAACAAAGGGCTGTTGTCATTCTTTGACCTCCGAAACGCATGCATCGTCTTGATTTTTCACTGAAGTCATGGTCCCAACTATCGCAATGATTTCTGTATTCCTGTGCTATATCATAATGTATAACCTGAAATGCCTCCGCATTTTCAATCGGAAGTCCAACAATTTTTGAAATTTGTTTTGCAATCCTCAAAGTTGTTGTGTCGAAGTCATGTTTTATCCAGCAATTCTGACCAGATCTTCCATTTGTAACGACTCCACCTTTGTCACTACTTACGAGAGCCTTCTTTAGTTTGTCTTTTGAAATTTTGATGAAATGATTGCATGTTCTCGTACTCAAAACTTTTTTCTGAATTCTAATCTTAGGGTCGGTATGTAAAATCTCCATCATCTAATTGATATCAAATTATAACTATATCAAACATTTATATTTATATGGATTTCAAAGGTGCGTTTAAAATAGATAATTTTTATAGTGTCATTAGATATACTATTACACATGAAGTCTGATATGTCTGATGAGCTTGTTAAATCGATGATTGATGCCGAACGCGCCGCATTGCTTAAACTTGTCCGCAAGGACTTGTCTGCTATCTCAAAGGAAACTGCTGATAAATTTGAGGCTGGCATTTCAAAATACAGTGAACTAGCTCTTCCTGTGATTCCCAAGAAGCCTAAGAAGAAGTCCTTTCGTAAAGTGAGCGCTTATCTTGCTTTCTGTAAGAATCTCCGTGAAGAGAATCGCAAGGCGGATGGAAGCCTTTCTTGTTCCGTTCTTGATATTACAAAGCGAGCGGGTGATTCTTGGAAAAAGATGACTGATTCTCAGAAATCTACCTGGTCTGCTAAGGCGTCTCAGTATACTGACGAGGCCAAGAAGAATTTCAAGGAAGAATCCGATGAAGTTTCTGTAGAATCTATCAACAAGATGGATAAGCGTGGTATTAAGAAGGTTGCGGCTGAGAAGTCGATTGTTCTTCCTGTGAACTTTAGCACAGCCGAGCTCAAAACCTATGTTGCGTCGAAGCTTTGAATACAATTATCAATTATAAAATTTTTGAAAACATTTTTAAAAATTTTATAAGGAATTTTAATGATGTTTTGCGAGTTTTGCTTTGTGACGGTCACAAACCCTTATAAGGAAGTTTTTAAAAAAAGTAAAAATGGTTGAAAATGATACCCTGAAACGTATATATATATATATATTACAACTACTTCCTGACTGATACGCACTCTTCATAGACTGCGTTCCGGAAGTAATAGCGAAGCTAGACTTTGAGCTAGCAAAACACTTTAAAAAGATGTCGTCGAACACGTTCTACAACGAGGTTCGGGAAAAGTCGATTCGCGTTAAAGATGCGAAGATCGATGAGAAAAAGGCCAAGTTAGCTGCCGACGATGCACTTCGTGTAGAGTGGATTAACACTAACTGGAGTCCCATTGTGGGTAAACTTGTCGATGAGATTTCTTTGGCATCAGACGAAGGTACGTTCCGTGTGATCGTCAAGGTTGATTCTAAGACTTTCAGTGAGATGAGTGTGTCTCCTTTGTTTCGCGAAGGTCCTATTGACTGGTCGATCACGACAATCCTCTGGGGGTTTGTTGATATGATCAGTAATCAGGATAAGGTCAAGACACGGAATCTACGAGTTCGTCGTGAGATCCATGTTTTGGATTACCTTTATTGGGACAAAAGGGGTGTTCTTAATGACTTCCGCGTCACACCTCATGTGCGAGGTGCCGAAAATGTCTTCTTTGATATCTCTTGGCACCGTGGGTGATTCCAAGAAATACTCTTAAGAAACACGCTAAAAAGGCCTTGCGGCCACAAAAACCTAAAAAAACGAAAAAACTAAAAAAAACTAAAAAAAGGTTTTTTTCTGTATAAGGGTATGAGTTGTATTTGGTATATTCTATTTTATTTCTTATATCAAATCAAATAAAAACAAAGCAAAGCAAAGCAAAACAAAATGA
>CERS01020059.1_pt1 | contig 11560 bp, 5 predicted proteins | sample 356251 | NCBI WGS metagenome assembly CERS01 (sample SAMEA2621020, study PRJEB7988) | marine metagenome | isolation source: saline water (ENVO:00002010), including
TTTTAAAAAATGCTTTTAAAGATGAATATTTATATATAAAAGATACTAATGATTATGGAGAAAATGGTAAAAGTATTTTATGGCATAAAGGTGATGTTCCATTATCAGAACTTGGAGAAGATAGTAAATTTTTTGAATTCAAATTTGAAATAAATACTGATGAACAAAATATAGATTTATCAATATTATATAGTCCTTTTAACATAGCACAAACATGGGGTTTAGATAAAAACGAATATTATATACAAACATATAAAACTGATAATGATGCGAATTATTTAACAACACATTCAGATAATATAGATAAATTAGGAGAAATACGATTAAATCCATTAGATAATAACAATAAACAATCCTGGTTTATAGAAAGTATAAAATTAAACAATAAAGGAAATATAGAAATGTTGATTAATAATATAAAAAATGATAAATCATTATATCAATCTGTTTATACTAAAGTAAAAGATGAAGTAAAAAATTTAGCAGGGTCATCTATTATAAATAATGAATTAATACCAACTTATGATTATAATACTTATTATATAAGAAAAAATGAAGGTGACCGTAATTGTTATTTATATTATGATGAAACAGTAACTGAAGGACATAATATTTATTGGAAATTTATAAATATACCTGATAGTGATAACTATAAATTTAAATTTACTAAAAAAAATGTAATTGATAATCTACCTACAGCTACAACAATATATAATACTGAAGGTCCTTTTAAACCAGAAAATGAATTGAGCGATCCCGATTCATTATTATTGAATAATCACACATTTATACACCACGATGACGAAGTATTTGCAATAGCACCAGGACTAGCAAAAGTTTATAAAACAGATGAAACTTCTGTAGAAACTGATTTAAAACAACAAAATTATTTACAAGATAATGAATGTGTGCAATGTGGTCCAAATGAATATATAGATATGCCTAATCATGATTTTGAAGAATGTTTCCCAAAAACACAATGTGATAATAATCAAGAATATATTCATATTAATAAAGACTCCACTGTAGAAGATAATGTTTGCCATCAATTAGACTATTACATGTTTAGAAAAAAGAAAGGCACATTAGAAGAAGATACATCAACTGAAGAAAATATGTCTGGAAAGTATGTAACAAATATAGATAGTATAATAGTAAGTTTAGCATTAATAATTTGTTTTTGGAATATAAAAACGACATATCTTTATTTAAAAGATGAATTTAATATAGATGATATACCTAGTATAAATGAAGAAATAAAAAATAACAGTAGACTTTTATTAATAGATGAAATGAAAAAATTAAATAGTAAAAAAAATCATGAAAAGAAATTTAAATGGATGTTATTAAAAATATTTCAAATTCAACAAATATGGAAATTTGATTTTGATAATATTAATATTGATAGTCAAGAAAACGGAAAAATAAATGAAGAACATTCAAAAATATTACAAGAAAAAAATATGAATGAATTTGTAGGAGAAACAACTACAAGTAAATTAAATAGTTCTACACTAACTACACCTTTCTTTAATATAGATCCTGTTTCAAATACAAATTTAACTACCAGGAAAGAGTGTTGTTTATATAACGTACATACAAAAACATTTTTATCTATTGATAAAAATAATCCTGCTAATGTAATTCAATCAGATAAGGTTTTAGATGGAAGAATAACAAATTCTATAGAAAATAATATGTTTGTAAGCGAGGCAGAGGCACTTGATGTCGTACATTATGTTTGGGATATAATAAATGGTGGAACTGGAGTAGATAAAGATAATAATCCAGTCAAAATGATAGGATTGTATAATAGAAACCATAATAAATTATTATTAAATGAGGGAATAGAAATTAAAACTTATACTGCTGGAAAAAATGAAATAGATAATTACAGAAGAATAGAAAAGAATAATCATATTTTAGATTATGAATTTCAACATTTAGAATCCGCTAGATTTATTGTAGAAAATGGAGAAAATGGCACAATAAAATTAAAAACAAATTATATAAATAATGGTGTTATTACATCTTCTTATTTAGGTGTTGATGAAAATAATCATTATAAAGGTTATCCTGTAGATGAATATAATCCAAAATATTGTGAATTTGATATTTTATATTTAGAAGAATCTCAAAATTTTATGCCTAGACGTAATATTAATAATACAGAACTTATAAATAATGAAAATAGTGCTATAAAATTAATAAATGAAAATAATTATGATACATTTTTTAATAAAATTTTTGTATTAGAAGAATATGTTAAAACATTATTTGTAAATATACTTTATTATTATTATATATATTATTTAGAAGGTTGTAATAACGACCATTTAGTAGAATTTAATTTAGAAAATAATTATATAGATGATAGTTTATATAAAAAATATATAAAGACTAATTTAAGATCTTTAAAAACACTGATTAAAATATTTAACTTACAAGATGATATATATAATATAGCAGATAGTAGTAAAATAATAAATAACTATTTGGCAGATAAATTAGTTACATTACACGCCCAATGTAAAACAGACCAATATTCAAGTGAAAAGCCTTTTACTGATTTAGAAGTTGATGATGTAGATTTAAATATAGAAGGTTATGATAATTTAAATAATGAAAATAAAAATAGAGTTAATAATTCTTTAAAATCTAACAATAATGTAATTAATATAAATAAAAAACAAGATACTAAACTATTTAAAAATGATAATGTATCTAAGGATATTATAAAAGGTTCAATTAATACAGCAAAAAAATCAGATGTTATTAATTTATGTCAAAATGATTTGGGAAATGAATGGCGTTTAGCAACAGGTGATGAAATGAACCACGAGCGCATTTCTATGGGTTCACAAATGTGGTATAATTCTGGTAGTCCTAAAGAACCTAATATTCGTTATGGATATCCTTATAAATATTATGCTAAACCTGGTAATCGTTGGAGTATTGCTAATTATATTGATGAAAGTAAAGATGAAATGTATGCAATGTGTATTAAACCATCTGCAAATGATAGATTAGATAATTATGACGAACATAAATTAGCATTCACTAAAAATGATGAAAGATATATAAAATGTAATTTAGTAGATGATAGTGCTATAAATAAACTAATAGAAGATCTAAAAACAACTATGAATGAAAAACAATTTTATAATTTAAATAATCAAGAATTTTATAACTATTATACAGAATTAAATAATTTAACATCAATAAATAAAAACAAAAATAAAAAAGATATGGATAATAGAATTTTTGAAGTAAATAAATTATATAAACTTTTAAATAAAGGTTGTAGAAGTCCTATACCTGAATTAACTGATAGACATGATGATAATACTTACAAATATACTAAAGGTAATGTAGAATTTAATAAATTAGATGATGATGTATATCAAAATATAGGTAATGATATTAAAGATTTAAATGATGAAAAATTAAATACAAAACAAAAATGTTATGATTTTATAACTAGTAAAGATGGCTCAAATAATGTAGATTTATGTTGTAATAATACTGGTTGTGTTCCAGATTGTGATGATTATGAAAATAGAAATGATATAAAAATATCAGATGAAAAAAATATTATAAGTAATTTAAATACATATTCAATAGATAAAAAATATGATGAATTATATAGTAAAACTAATTATAATATTGATAGAAATACAGCAATTCTGGAAGATAAATATAATTTAACTGAATTAGGATGTTATAAAGATTTAGGAACTATTGATAATTATAGAAAATTTATACCTACTATAACTGAATATAATAATAAAACGAGTGATAGTTATGATTTAAATAATAATGAAGCTTATGGTAATCAATCTACTGATTTAGCAAAAACTTTAAATAGTAATATAGAAGAACACAAATATAGTACTCAAGATATAATAGATACAAAAACTGCTCGTAATAATAAAACAAAAACTCTAGTTGATAATGTAAAACATAAATTAGATAACGCACATATAGATTACGGACAATCAGACAACAAAACTGAAAATATAGATGCATGTTTACCAAGAATAAATGATGATTATAAAAAATATTTAGGTATAAGAGATAATAGTTTTAAATTACCAGATGATGTATCTGATGAAGATAAGATAAAATTAAAAAAATCATATAGTTATGATATAGTTAATAATAATGATACATTAAATTTTGAAAATGCTTCTCCTAAATATTTAAGAGATTATTATAATAATGTTAATAAAAATATAAATAATATTAAAACAAAACAATCTACATTACCAGATAAATTACAATATTTAGATTCTATTGGATGTTATAATGAAACACCATATAGAGAATATTTAGTTGATAAACATTTTGATGATAAAAAATTAGAATGTGATACAAATGATTTAACTAATAATAATTGTATTATAAATAATTATAATGAAGAATATAATAAAACAAAATATATTAATCAAAGAGATACTTTAAATGAAGAAAAATATATTAAAACATATAAACTTTGTAGAGGAGAAAATTTTAAAAATATTAATGATGAAAATAATGATAATTTAGTAGAAAATAGAATACAATATCATTTATATTATAGGAAAAAATATATGAATAGTTTTACAGATCAAAATAAAGATCGTAAATTAAAAGTATTGAAAATATTATATTATAAAATGAAAAATAATAATATAGAAGATGATGACAAATATTATAATCTATTCTTTAAAAATAATCAAAATGATTTATCTGATAAAAGAAATATGAAATTAATGGTTCAAATATTTAGAGATATTATTAATTTATCAGAAATAAAATATTGGGCTAATTTATTAAAAGTATTTTATGTTAATAATAAAACTGAATATCCAGATGATAAAGAATATAGAACTAAATTTTTAAAACTAGTTTATTTAAATCTTACTTATAGAGTTAATATATTAGAATTTTTACATGCTTGTTCTTTTAATTTAAAAGTTAATCTTAAAATATTTGGAGATAAACACGTTACAGAATATGTTGAAATTAGACATGATATTGAATATGATAAAAATATATGGAAAAAAATGAGAGCTAAAGATATGAATGAATTATTTTTAAATGCAGAAAATATAAAAATAAAAAATATGAAAAAAAATAATGATGAAAATACATCTCTTGAATGTCCTAAAGGTAGTAGCCAACAAGGAGAATTAAATGCTGATATATCTGGATGTGGTATAAGTGATTGCGATAAACGAAACATTAATACTATAGAAAATTGTAGAATAGAATGTGTCAAAAATACTGATTGTAAAGCATTTACTTATGCTCCTATTAATGGAGATTCAAATTATCCTAAAGAACACGTATGCACTTTATATGATTCATTTACTCCTACAGATACTTGGGGTCCTAATCAAATTTTTTGTAAAATAGAAAAGGATCTATCTTATCAAGATAATGATAATATTGAACCAAGCGAACTTATTTTAAATGCATCTGAATATATTGAATATCCAGAAAAAAACGATAAAATTGATTTTTCATTAAAAGCATAAAAAAACTAAATAGATGAATATTGTATATAACGCATCAGAAATCGCAGCACTAATAAATAAAAATCCTTATAAAACACAAGATGAAACAATTCATAATATTTTATGTAAATTAAAAAAAGTTGAAAATAAAGCTGATTTAGATAATTTTAAATCTATTTCAAAAGATGATACTACTAAATTACTTGATTTATTTTATAAAAATTCATATTTAAATCAAACACAACTTAATGATTATTTAGAAAAATTAAATAATGTTAAAACTGAAGATGAAAAATTAAAATTAGATAAAAAAATTATGGAAAATATCACTAAAGATTGTATTAATACCTCAAATACAAATGATTGTCTTAATTTACAAAAAAAAATTGATGAAAATATTGATAATGTTTTAAAAAATAAAGATAATTCTGAACTAAAAAAATATCTTAACGGACATATTAATAAAAAAAGAGGTATTAAAAATGAAGATAAAATTATCAAAGATTATTCAAAAAAATATAATAAAAAAATTACAGATAATAATTCTAAATTATATAAAACTCATTTATTTGATATAGATAAATATAAAATTTTTATTTGTGGTAAAATTGATGGTATTGAAAATGATGAATTAATTGAAGTTAAAAATAGAAAAAATAGACTATTTACATTTATTCCTGAATATGAACAAATACAAATACAAATTTATTTTAAATTAACCGGCTTATCTACTGGTAAATTAATTCAAAATCATAATGAAGAACAAAGTATTTTACCTATTAATCAAGATAATAATATTTGGAATACTATTATTGAAGAATTAAATATTGTATCACATAAAATAATTCAATTATTATAATTTTATATATTAATTTTTAATTAATATTTCTTTTTCTATAGTACAATTTTTAAATAATAAATTTTTTGATTTATAACTAAAATCAAATGGTTTAATTATAGTCCACGGTGTAGAATTATCAAGAAAATTTAATTTTACATAAATAAATGCTGCTAATGCAGAACACCAAAAAGTATTTTTTTTTTGTGTATTACCTATATTTAAATTTAAATTTGCTTTTATTAAATCTATAATATTATCATCATATGGTAAATTATGAACGTCTGAATGAATATTATAAATATCATCATAAAATTTTTTATCTCTTATACAATTTAATTTTCTATAATATATTTTACCATCATAATTTTTCATAATATAATCTAATTTTGTTAATTGTACTCCAAATTTTTTTCTATTATTTTCTGGATCATTTATACTTTCTGCTCCAGATTCAATTATATATAAACCATCTTCTAATTCTTTATCAATAAATTTAGGATTTTTTATAATAACTGCTACATGACTATATACACAATCTGTAACATATTCTATAGCTTTTGATACAATATAATTACCACTAAATAATATTATATCTCCTGTATCTAATATATCTTCATAATTATTACTCATATTAATATATCATATATTTTTTTTTGATAAAAAATAATATTACATTATAATATAATGAATAATTATAAAGAAAAATATTTAAAATATAAATTAAAATATTTGCAATTGAAAAAAAAAACATAACTTTATTGGTGGTATGGAAGGAGCACCAGCAGTAGAAGGAGCAGCAGAAGGAGCAGAAGGAGCACCAGCAGGAGCAGAAGGAGCACCAGCAGAAGGAGCAGCGAAACCACCAGCAGAAGATGAAAATACTATAATGATTAATGATATATCTTTTACATTAGTTCATAGATGTAAACTTTCGGAACGTGATGAAAGTTTTAAAATATTTATAAAATCAGTAAATCTTGGCAGTGGTAAAGAAAACTCTTTTTATGTTTATCCATCTTCAAGTGATTTAGGATTTTGGAGATTAGCATACTGGGATATGGGTAGTTTTCAAAAAGGACCAGATTATGTTCAATCTTCATTTATATCACTAAGATTACAATCCTTTATAGATGAAAGAATTTCACATTTAAAAGAAGTTAGTTGTGATGATATACAATATGAAGCACTTCAGGCAGAAGAAATGTTTAATAAAATTATTAATAATGGAGAAAGACAAATACAATTAAAAAATAAAGCTATGAAAGATTTATTAGAAAAAACACATTCACATAGATGTGGATATAAAGTAAAAATAGAACATATACAAGAAATATCAAAATTATTAGGTGAAATATATACAATAAAAAATCCAGAAGCTACATATGAATATACAATGAAAAGAAAAATAGAAGCAAGAGGTAATGAATGGTATATAAAAGGTAAAATATATAGTATAAATTTAATACCACAAGAAAAACCAGTAGCAGAACCACAAGAAGATGAATTAGAAGAAATAATTTTATATTATTTTGATGCGAAAATAAGAATAAAATATAAATATGGGGGTTCCTTCAGTTTTGTAGTTAGTTATCCTATATTAGTAATAAAAGAAGATAAAATTAATGAATATGGTGTATATGATGGATATATTAATTTAAATTCATACATATGTAAAATGTTTGAATATATTGTTCAAGTTGATAAAGATCAACTTTCAGAAGTTGATGCGGAAGGAATTCTTAAATACCCTGGTATAATAACACCTGATGTAGATGATAGATATATGTATATAGGGGATTTTTATAAAGAACTTTTTCCAATAAATGATATAGCATTACCTGTAGAATTGGATGATGATGATTCCGATTGGTCTGTTGTAGATGTAGATGAATTGTTAGAGTCCCAGATCGGAGATAATTCATAGATATAATAAAATTATATCACCAGTATCTAATATATCTTCATAATTATTATTTATATTAATATATCATATATTTTTTTTGATAAAACTTTTCCCAATTTTCTTTTACCCATACTTAATTCTGCTAATATATTTTCTCCATTTTTTTTATATTCTTCTATTAATTTATCTATTGTATTATACTTCTCTAATATAATACTAGACATATTTTTTGATACACCTGGAATAGTTGCTAATTGAATTATATTACAGTTTAATTTAGTCATATTTTCTTTTTTATTTAATTTTATTGATGATACATAATTATTATTATCATTCGGTTCACCTACTATTTTACTAAATTTTCCACTATTAAATTTATCCTTTATCTGAACCAATATTTTATATGTTTGATTTATATCTGAACTAAATATTAATTTTATATTATCTCTAAATGTCATATTTACTATACTACCTAATAAAGCTTTTTGATTTAATGTAGTACACTCACTCATATTACCTTCTAATATATAAAATAAATTCCCATTTGAATTAGATAATAAACGGATTTTTTGTTCTTTATATCTTCCATCATTTATTGACGCACCTAAATCATTAAATGTTTTTCTTTCTACTATATATATAACTTCTTCATCTTTTTTATATACTATATCTCCTATTTCTAAATTTTTTAATATTATATCATTATTATTTTCATTAAATAATTTTATTAAATCACGTTCTCTATTATCTACATATATTTCCATATTATTTATTATATTTAATTATATATCTAAATCTTTAATATTCTTTTTTATATTTATATTTTTTTTTTAAATAATATAATTTAATTATATATATATATAGTATGAATAATATTTTAAATAAAATTATAAATTCTATAAAAAATAAAGAAAATATGTATAATATAATTATTTTATGTATTATTATATTTGTTTTATGTTATATAATAAAAATACTATTTCCAATTAATAATAATAATAACACTACACATAATACAGAAAATAATCAACATATACTAACTAGTGAAGATGAAGTCTCAAGCGCTTATGAATCATTAAGTTTACCCGATTTAGATGAAACAACAACTGAAAGTACTTCATTTAATGATAGTATAAATATTAGAACAAATAATAAATTATACACTCAAAATGATAAAAAAAATGATGTTTTATTAGATTTATATAATGATATATATGAAGATGTAAGTTACTATAATTTATCTGATTTAAATCAAGATAATTTAATTAAAAAAGAAAAATCAATATTTGGAGGTAATACAACTGATGATAAAAACATTAAAAAAATGTTAAAAAATGTTGGAGTAACTAAACCAAAAAATAAAAAAGATAGTGATGATGATGATGATGATGATGATGATGATGATGATGATGATGATGATAGTGATTTTGCAAGTGATAATCAAAAAATAGAAATTGATAAAGATTATAATACATTAGAAAAAAAAGATGATAATATGAAAATGAATTCTAAAAGTGCTTATAAAATGGATGAAGAAAACACTTCAGTTTTAAAAAGATTTAAAAAAGATAATATTATAAAAATCAATAATAATATTGGTATTATAACAAATATTGATAAAAAGAATGTACTAATATATTATAAAATAATTAAAAATGCAGATATAAATGATACTAGTGAAGAATTTTCAATAGATAGTAGTCAATTAGATAATATAGATGTTATAGCAGATACAATTCAAGATTATAATGTATTGTTAAATACTAATAAATTAATAAATGATAATAGTGTAATGTTAACTAAAGAGTGGATATTATTTTTAAATGATAGTAAATGGTTTCCTATAAAATTTAATGAAGAATTTACAAGAAATAATAAATTATCAGATATTTATGAATATATTTTTAATAATATAGATATATATACTGATTTAGATATTGATAATATTAATGTTTTAAATAATACATTTACTACTAAATATACAGAACAAACAATTATTGTTAATAACATTAATATTAATAAAAATAATTTACCAAAGGATATGATATCTAATATGAGAAAAAATATTAAACTTGAATTATTAAATACTATTCCAATAAAGAATTTCAAAAACTTAAAATTAATTAATTTAGTACAAGAAAATAATTATAATTATGAAAGATATTTAATAGATTATTATAATATATATATGATAATATCTAATTATAAATTAAATAATATTAAATTAAATAAAGATATTTGTCGTAATTTATTAGAAGATTATAAAAAACAATGTGATGATACATCATTAGTTCATTTTGATGATTGTGGTAAAGAACAATTAAAAAGAGCACGAAAAAAAAGAGATCATTTAAATACTCAAATTGAACTATTAGAAAAAAAACAAATATAAAATTATAAAAATAAGTAAATTATTTAATAATTTTTAATAATTAAATGTTTTGTATTTATTTCATCTCCTACTCTTCCAGAATGTAATTTAAATCTATATTTTTTTTCATATTCACCTACAATATAATCTTTATATAATTCTTCAATAAATTTTGTTTTACCAATAATCATTAAACATTTAATATTTGTTTTTTTAAAACATTCTGCTAATTTTTTTTGTTCTTCTTTTCCAAAAGTACAATAACCATAATCTGTAAACTCACTATCATATGGTGGATCTAGGAACATAAAATTATTACTATCATTATATTCATTAAATATTTTTTCAAAACTATCATTAAATATTTCTGTTCGTTTAAGTAATTTTTCATATTCTTTATTCATTACTTCTTCAAAATTATATGTTTTATATCTACCAAATGGTATATTAAATTCTCCTTTTTTATTATAACGAAGCATACCACGATAACACGTTTTTCTTAAATAATAAAAACGCTTCGCATTATCTAATACATCACTATGTTTATATCTTCTAACTTTATAATACATTTCTTCTTCATTTGGATGTTCTTTCATAAAATTATAAATATCAATAGCATTACCATTTTTTATTGATTGATAAAAATCTATAAGTTCTTTATGGACGTCATTAATTACAGCTTTTTCTGGATTTAAATTAAAATAAACAGCACCACCTCCTATAAACGGTTCTAAATAAATAGAATATGAACTAGGTATATGTGGTAAAATATGATTAAGTTCATCTTTTTTTCCACCACTCCATTTAATAATTGGATTTAAATTTTTATTATTATTTTTTTTTCCTTTAGAAGACGGAATGTTTGTAACTTTATTAATAATATTATCTGAAATCAATTTTTTATTTTTATTATTTTTAATAATATTATTATCTTCTTCTTCTAT
>CERS01136191.1_pt1 | contig 11525 bp, 24 predicted proteins | sample 356251 | NCBI WGS metagenome assembly CERS01 (sample SAMEA2621020, study PRJEB7988) | marine metagenome | isolation source: saline water (ENVO:00002010), including
AGAATTCTTTTTTTCAGGTTTTGGTAAAATTTCTTTTACATCTTTCATGGTCCAAACACCTCTTGAACCACTTCCTTCTTGTGGAAGTTTGTCAAAAGGAAAATTTTCCATACTTGAGACAAATTCCCAAGATTTTTTTGTAAATTGTAATTCATTATATTTTTCTATTAATGATGCCATTTTGTATTTTATTTGTATTAGTTATTTTATTTGTTTTCGTACGTCTACTTACTAATTATTCAAAATATATTGTTTCATTTTCCTTATTTCTTCCCCAGTAAACCCATTATATTGTTTTAATAATACCCTCATTTGTTCTTTAATATCTTCACTTGCAGTGTTTTCTTCAACTGCGTCTAATGGAGTTTTTCCTTCTGTTGTCATATGATTGACAGGAAGATTTATATAATATTGCATTAGATTTTTTATTGCTTCAGTGTCGTTATTAACTCCTATGGAGATATCATTAGTATTAATAGTTTTAGCCATTGTACGTCTCTTAACCTATTGTATCTTGTTCTTATTTCTTTTTTTTTTCTTTTTCTTTCTTTTTCTTTCTTCGTGTGGTTGTTTTTTTTCCCATTCTTTCCAAAAGTCAGTCCACAATGATTCTTGTTCTTCTCTTGTATAATGCTCTTTTACCAGATCCCACATAGTTCTTACTGCAGTTGAAGTAAGACCTCCATTATCCATAAGAGGTTGAACAAAATGATTCAATTCTTTAACTCTTTTACATCTGTCTAAGGCGGTTTCATCGTTATCATCTATTACATTAGCAGGATGACCTAACCAATTTATTATTTTATTTACAGGAACATCTTTCCATTTACCTGGTAATTTACTCATTTTACGTCTCTTTATTACCACGCGCTATTATCTTCTTGGACTTCTTCTTCATCGTCTGTATGATACATATAAGATTGTGCCATTTTTAATGTGAGTAAATTTTCTTCTTTATCTTTCTCATCATCTTCATAAACAGATTCTTGTTTTTTCTTTTTCTTTTTTTTCTTTTTTTTATTCTGTTTTGGCTTAACACTCAAATTATTGAACATTCCTTCCATGCTTCCTATTTTTTCAAATTTTTCTTCAACTGGTTCAGTTTGTCGAAATCTTTCTCTTCGTGGTTCTCTAGGAAGTTTTTCGATTGGTTTTAAACTTTCGAATCTTGAGTTTAATCTTGGTTCTTGTCTTGATTCTCTTTTAAGACTACCAAATCTATTATTTTCAGTAGGTCTATGCCTTTCTACTGGTTTAAGATCACCGAATCTATTATTTTCAACAGGTTTATATTTCTCCAATGGTTTAAGACTATTAAACCTATTGTTTTCAGTAGGCTTTATTCTTCTTATTGGTTTAAGACTACTAAATCTACTGTTCTCTATTGGTTTTGTTCTTCTTATAGATTTGAGACCTGCGAATCTATTATTTTCAATTGGTCTACTTTTTTTCATTTGGAAATTTGATGATGTTCGTTTAGAATCTGTAGAAGATTCTTCTTTTAAACATTCAAACCTGTTATTATGCATGGTTTCTAGGATACAATATTATTATCTACGTCTAATTACTCATTACAAAATAATCCATCCACTAGTTTGTATATACCTTAGTTTTTTAATTATATTTAAAGACTTTCTCATTTTTGTTCTATGAAAAGATTTATAATCGTGGATGTACATACAATTTTCCCCATAACAACAAAAGCCTCTTTTGGTTAAATTTTCACATAATTTTGTTTTAAAACGAAAATGTTGTTTAATTTTTAAAACTTTTCGTTTTTTAAATTTAACATTTTCATCATGGTTAAAATTACATTTGTTTCCATAACGACAAGACCCATACTTTATCCAATTTTTACACATGACATGTTTATATGATGTAGGTTTTTGTCTCTCCCTTAGTTCTTCTTTTTTGTGAGCATAATTACATCGTTCATAAGGACATTTTTCTCCATGCAAAATGTATTTACACAATTCTGTATTTTTTTTTTCAAAAGATTGCATTTTTTTTCATAAAAATAAAACTGTTTTGTAGTATTACGTTTTATGAATCTTAGGTATTAGAAATTTGAAAATCCCCGATCCCCGATCCCCGATCCCCGATCCTGGATTTGGGGTTGATAACTTTTAAATATGAACAATTTCTTGTGATTGGTAAATTAAAATTAAAAAAGTGTACCATTTTATATTTTTCCCAATGTATCCCTAGCATCTTATGATACTGTCCGTTTGTGATGTGGAAATTTTTACAAATATGGCACATTTTAGTTACACGGACTAATCTTTTCTCCATATCGACTATATGGATACTCTGCATATCAGAATAATTTAACACTGAATTATTTTTAAAATCACCAGTAATAAAAACTTCCCCTGGTATTAAATCTTTAGTAGGTAATTCATCTTCTAAAGAGAAATAAAAGACATTTATTAGATTAGCCATAGTACGTCTCATTCTTTTGCATCTTTAATCTTTTCATTCTTTACATTATTCTTCATTTCTTGCAACTTAATCCTTGCACTCCTAGTGGTATTTTTACCATTTTTGAAAAATGTTTTCTTTCTGTTGCCCTTTTTAGTGGGTCTTTTACGATTATTTTTATCTTTTTTCGTCATTTTACGTCTATTTAGTATTATTGAATAATAACAAATAGATCATATGTTATTAAATTTATAAATCTTTTCTTTTTCTCAAGACTAAGTTTATTTTTTTCACACATGTATAATCTTAGCCATGTTTTAACTAACCATACAATCCATGATATATTATGAAAATGTTTATCAATTTTAATAAAACTTTTAATATTTTTATCGACATTCCATGAATAATTAGTAAAAAAACAATCAGAACAACATTTGTTTAAACAATCAGTACAATTAAAATATTTAACACATTCTATTAATGAATATAGTTTTTTAATTTGTTTGTATTTATTTTCTGTATTTGTGTTTTCATCAATTAAAAATGTATAGATTTTTTTTAAATCTGTATATTCTTTATTTTTTAAAATAAGTATAACTCCATCTGAACTATTAATAGAATCGTAAATAACATGTTTTACTAATTCACTATGATTTTCTTTAAAATAAGCCATAATAATTGTTTTTAATCAGACAAAAAACCTAGGAAATGTACTGAATCAAAACCTCTTACTATTATATCACGGTGTAATTCGAAACTTTTTTTAAATTGTAGTAATTTTCCCCTAGATTCTTCAGAAATATTTCCTTCTTCAAGTGCTTTATTTATTTTGTTTATTTTAAAAAGAATATTAGATAAAGGGTCTTCTGTATTAAATTTTTGTTTGTGGTAATTAAAGATAAATGTGTATTGTTTATAAAAATTATCGTTCATCTTACGTCTAATCTTTCATTCAGCCAATACTATACCTACGAATAATACAAGCTCATATAATATACATATTAACATTTTTTCAAATAAAACATAGTCATTATAAGATGTGTAAATTAAAATTAATATTAATAATATAGAGTGTTGTATTCTACCGATTACAATGACATTACAAAAATATAATGATATTAAACAAAAAAAGAATAAAAAAAGAAACATATTTATTTTTCTTTTACGTCTATTCTCTTACTTCTTCTTCAATTGCTTTTCAATTGTTTTTCTAAGTTTAGTCTCATCCTTCAATGCTTTTCTTAATTCTTTTATCAAATTTCTTTGACTAATCAACTTTTTTTTTATTCTATTTTGTTCATTTGCTTTTTTTCTATATTTCATTAACTTTTCCCTTCTAGCTTTAGCTAATTCTTTTCCAGACAAAACTCTTTTCTTCCAAATTTTTTTGTTTGTTTTTTGTCTTTTTGGTGTTTTTGGCATGTTTAAAAATTTTTTTATTTTCTACGTCTATTCACTTACTCTTTTTTATAACGGATAGGAGAGGAAATATACCCATCAGCGTGATACTTAGTCACTGTTGCTTTTCTTCTACACAATTCCTGATTTCTTAATATATCAATATTAACTTTCCCTTTACCTTGCTTAAATTCATATTTCAATTGTAAGAACCCAAAACATTTTTTATTTTGAAATTCATGTACTTTGTTAAGATTAATTCTTGAAATTGCACACATTTTCCCATCAGCTGAAATGCGTTCAACTTTTACTTCATTGTAGTTACTTAATGGATTAAGTATATGAAATCTATCACCTACTTTTATTTGTTTTTTGTCCTTTTTATCCCTTTGTAATGGTTCTAAATATGTATCAACTGTAAACCACGAACTACATGAAATATAAAAGAGTCTACGGGTATAAGCGTTATCTGTTTTATCTTGTATTCTTTTTAATGGTATACTATGAATCCTAGGAGTAGAAGAGGAACTACTATTAGGAGTGGAAGATGAAGTATTATTGATAGTCAATAAATTCCTAGCAGCTTTCCTAGTTCCGCTAGAAATTGGTCTTCCAGAGGAAGAAGAGTTGTTTGTAACTTTCTTTGGTGTTGTTTTCGGCATTTTCTTAAATCTTTCTTTTGTACGTCTTTTTCTTATACTCTATTTTTTAAAATATTGATAAAATTTGTCATATCATCTATAGTTTCATTAACATTTTGGAATGTTAGATTTAAATTCATATTATTCATTAACATAGGTATGGATGCTTGATAATTTTGTCCAATTCTTGGCCAATCTGTGACAGTTTTATCCCAATGAATATTTTTTTTTCTTTTTTTATTTTTGTCTTCTTTTTCTTTTCTTTTTCTTTTTGGAATTTTAATTTTATTTTTTGATACGAAAATCCTAACATATTCATTTAAATTTCTAATTAACGAATCAGATAATTCCCAGTAATTACATTTACTATCTTTTATTTTTACCCGATACCATATTCCATTTGAACTATCTTTTGTTTTCTTTCTTGTTATTGTCTTTGTAACTACATAAAAAACATTTTTTTGGGTTTTTTGAAAAATATCCCCTTTATTAATATTTCCTTGTAACAACATTTTGATTATTATCTTACGTCTATTCTCTTACTTCTTTTAATTAAATTGATATAGATTTTTTTATTAATATATTTGCAATCTTTTCTTTATTCTTCTCATTCCAAGCTTTTCGCCTTGTTGCAATTTTTTCTTTATTCTTTTCGTAATAAGCTTTTTGACTTGCTGCCCTTTTTTCTTTATTCTTCTCATTCCAAGCTTTATTTATTGCTGCCCTTTTTTCTTTATTCTTCTCATTCCAAGCTTTTTGCCTTGCTGCAATTTTTTCTTTATTCTTCTCATTATAAGCTTTTTGTCTTGCTGCAATTTTTTCTTTATTCTTTTCGTACCAAGCTTTTTTCCTTGCTACAATTTTTTCTTTGTTATTCTTGTAATAATCTTTTTGACTTGCTGCTTCTTTTTCTTTATTCTTCTCACTCCAAGCTTTTTTACTTGCTGCTTCTTTTTCTTTATTCTTCTCATAATAAGCTTTTCGCTTTGCTGAAAGTTTTTCTTTGCTTTTGATACGACATAATCTTTTATAATTTATTTTTTTTTCTTGTAATTGTAAATTATGCTTCGTCATCCTACGTCTATTCGCTTAATTACTTCTTTTTTTCTTTTTTGGTGCTGTGATTTTTATTTCGTATTGAAGACTTTTTATTAAAATTTTTCTCTCTTCCATCTCTTTCGTAACTTGTTGGTTGTATAATTTCTTACGAGCTGTATCAAAATCATTCCCCCCCATATAACCTGTAACTGTTATTCGTTTTTCTTCTTTTTCTTGTTCCACTAATGCTATTCTTCTCCTTATTTTTGCTTCTTCTAAATACCTTTCTCTTTTCCTTTCTCTTTTCCTTTCTCTTTCTTCTCTTGCTTTTATTTTTGCTTCTTTTAAAAACTTTTTTCGTACTATTTTTTGTGTCATTCTTTTCATGTCTTCTATATCTTTGTTCATGGAATGATAAACTCCATTTGCATCTTGATATAATAGACAAGTATTATGACCAATATTTCTCATTGAAGCATTTTTTAATGCTTCTTCATAATTGTTTACAGTTTTTTCTGTAAACATCTTTCTTTTTTGTTTGTTTTGTTTTATTTGATATTTTTGTTTATTATCTTACGTCTATTCTCTTACTCTTTTTTTTCTGAAATTATTTGTTTAAATATTAATTTTGGCATTGTTCCCTCTGTTTCTGGTATAAATTCCCATGAACATTCCACTCCTATAGGAATATCCAACACATAATATGTATTTGTGTCAGCTTTAGGTATAACCCCTTTTCTATTATCGATAACTATTGAATATCCATGTCCAAGTCCATCACTTGCAACGAATGTGTTACCAAAAAAATTGTTGTTGGTCAATATAAAAGTTCTTTTCCACATTTTTAATCTTTTCTTACGTCTATTCTCTTATACTCTAATTTTAAGATTGTATTCTTTAGCTAGTCTAATGAAATTTTCTCTTGTCTTTTTTCTTTGTTTTTTTTCTAATCTTCTTCTTTTTCTTTTTTCTTTTTGTTCTTCTTCTATTTCTTTTTCAATTTCTTCCATTAGTACTAAATATCTTCCATTTTTTATAGCTTCTTGTTCTTTATTTTTGCGTTGAATGTATAATCTCTCTAGTTCATCCCAAGTTTTAGACGGACTTAAACCTTTTTCTTTCATTTTAACTACTTTATCTATATTAAACAATATAAAATCTCTAAAGTCAGTATCTTTATTTTTTTCTTTTAAATACTTTGTTAAAGCATAGACAATTTTTTGTGCTTCAATGTAATCCCTAGCCGCTTTTTGTATAACCTTCTTTTTCTTTCTTTTTTTCTTTTTATTTCTTTTTCTTTCTCTTTGTTTATCTCGTTTTTGTTCTTCTTCTTCTTCTTTCGCTAGGAAAATTTCTTTATTAACTTCAGCAATTCTTTCTAGTCTTTCTTTTATTTCTTTATTTTTTTTTTCCATATTTTCATCATAAGTAACCTTGATTTTTTCTATGGTTTCATTTGGGTCTTTATTTTCATTCATAGCTTTTCTTAAAGTTGGGATATTACAAAGGAGATAATCTCTAAAACCAACATCTTTATCTCGTTTTTCTAAAAAATCAACTATTCCATTAGCAACTTTTTTAGCCTCATGATTTTGTTGAAGATTATAAAGTGTTTTGTTTATCATTTTACGTCTAATTCATCTATACTTTTAATTTTTTAATATTAGCTTTTCTTTTTTGTTTTATTCGTAAAACATAATTTAATGCACAATTAGAGCCACAAAAATGACCACCAAATTGGGTTGTAACAATACCATAGTTTTCAATGGTTAAAGGATTTGTACAGGTTATCTTAACCCTTACAAAACCTTTACAAAGATCACACTTTTTAATATTATCCATATTTACGTCTCTATACTCAGACCAATTCTGTTGTTATCTTCAATATATCATTTTCTATTTCTTCTTCTATAAATTCATCAAGCATGTTTCCCAAAAATTCTTGTTCTTTTTTTTCGTAATCTGTCAATTGAACAACTATACCATATTCTAATTTTATTAAATGTTCATTCATTGATAAATTATATTCTGTCAAGTAATTTTTAAGTTCCGTAATTTTATGTAATTTCCATTCAATTGTAGAATTATAATTTTTTTTAATATTGTCATATTTATCTCTTATATTTTGTAGACTGTCTAATAAATTTTCTCCATGATAATAAGAATATCCTAATAATTTATATCTTTGTAAAATGCGTCTATTCCATAATGATTCATCTAAATAAAAATGAGTATATTTTACACAGTTTGTACATATATCTATATATTCTTCGTGTTTATTTTGTGGTAAATTATCTACACAATGATTATAACATTGTTTATGTAAATCTTCCCCTATATAAATTAATTTATAATTATTAGAAAAAGATGTTAATGCTGGTATTAATTCATTACCAATTTTATTCATACAATGTTGATTCATTTTAGGTTTTTAGGATAACGGTATTCTTTATTTTTTTAACTGTTATCTACGTCTATTCTCTTACTTCCAATCTATTTTTAATAGTTTTTTCCCATTGTTACATTCAATTTGTGTATATTCTTTATTTCTGTAATAATCAACCTTATAATCATGAACTATTCTATACAATAAATATAATCTTGATTTTTCTTCATATTCTTTATCTTCAATTTTCCCTAGGTCAAAATCCATAGCAAAATATGCATGATTTCTCAAAGTAGGCCATTCACCCCTTTCATTTTTAAATTTTTCAAAACCTATTTGAAAACATGGACTACATACAGTATAATCAAGAGGATAATAATAACCATACATCTCATCTTCCTCATTTTTTGGGCCCCCAAACAACGGCCTAGAACTTTTTTTAACATAATCTATACGATGTCCTTTTTCATTTACAAGGAAACCTATGATAATATTTGCTAAATCCTCACATAATCTTTTCTTTGAAAAAAGTAGGTGTAAATTTTTTTTATAACTTGATAAGTATCTAGTACTTTGTACTTTAAGATTATTGTCACAGTGTTCACATTTCATTTTTGTTAAGATAATATAGAATAATTTTTTTTATATTATCTACGTCAAAAAAAAATTAAAAGTTCTTTTTGAATTTTAAAGATGAACATCGTTCTATCTCATTTTCAAAAAGAGAGTGAAGTTGATTAATACTTCTTTCACAAACAAAACCTTTTAAAAAAAAAGTTTCTAATATATGAACATAATCTCTTACCATATCCCTAGGTGCAATATGTGTAGGATTGTAATTGTATTTCCCTAGTGTATCCAGAAGCTTTAATGCTTTACTAGGGTCAATCCAATGTATATCCAAAAATTGTGGTCTATTTTTATATAAATATTCTAATATTTCATCCATTTTTTTATAATCTATTTCATCTTGAATTAATAATAATTCTTGTTCTGATAAGTCTTCTTTTAGAGTTAGATGTTCCATTCTATATTATATAGTCTTTTTTTTTTAAGTTCGATTCTCCACGTCTATTCTCTTACTCATTTTCACAAAAACAAAAATTAAATTCTGTTTCTAATTCTTTAAAACATACTATAATCCCCCCTTTTATATGTATAAATCCTTCTTTTTCTTCACATTCACTCTTAAGTATGAATGTTATATTTTTATATTTTTCTAATTTTGAAACTTTTATTAACCATATTATAGGTGGGAATTGTTTGGTTTTAAATTCATAACGGGCATGATTTATATTTGTAAATTTAACACTAGCATTTTTATGTATTCCAATACATCCCCATTGTTTACATTGTTCTGATTGCCATCTTTCTTTGCTTTTTTGAAACTGTATTGGAACAGAAAGTTCAAAAGCGAGTTGTGATAAAACTTTTTCTTTTTTTGTACTTTTTTTTTTAATTTTTTTATTATCTTCGACAAAAAACAATACTTCTGAATTATCAGAGTGTATCTCAAGTATATTTTTAATCCACATGGTTACGTCTATTCTCTTACTATCTTTAGTTTTTAAATTTTATCCATAAAATAATACTTCGTTTATGTTATCACGGATTTTACTATAAATTGTTTTTATAAGTTCTATTTGTTCATTAGTATGAGGTTGTGAAAAAGTTTTTTTTAAACATTCTTGTATTATTTTTTCTTTATGTTTTTGTAAATGTTTAAATATTGGAGGTTCATTTGTATATTCTATATGAGCAATACCTATTGGATTGTCAAATTTAATTATTTTATCTGTTTTTTTAGGTTTAAAATGTTTGTTTCCTTTTGAAAGTGATTGTCCGAAAGTAACATTTGTTTGTTTTTGTGTAGTTTTTGCCATGTTATTCTATGTTTTTTATTTATTATATTACGTCTATTCTCTTACTCTTTTTTATTTAAACTTTTTACTATTTGATGAGTAACACTTAATTCTTTTAATGACTCAATAGCTTCCTTAGACTTTAAAAAGTTCATAATATTTTCAAAACTATCTTTTAATAGTGGTTTTACCATTTCCATCAATACTTTTTTTTCTTCTGAATCTTCTCTGTGATATAATTCTGACATCGTGAAAAAATTTAATGTGTATTGAATAAATAGTCTTAATATTTCATTTTTTTCTTTTTCCAAAGAATTTAAAAGAAAATTCATAAATTCTTTATTGCTTACATCTCCTGTTTTTTCTGAAAAAAAATCAAGCATGTCTTTTGCTATCTCGCCAGGGGAAAATCTACCTTTCTCGTTTTGTTCTCTTATTAAGTTACAAACTTGATATGTTAAAGTATTCATTTTTGTTTTGTTTTATTTTTGTTTTTTGTTTTGTTTATTTTTGTTTTTTGTTTTGTTTATTTTTGTTAAGATAACTGTATTATTTTTTTTGTTATCCACGTCTATTCTCATTTATATTTCTATATGTCCTACTGCTTTTATCATATTTCTTAAATTTTTTTCATACTCTTGTTGGAAATAATTCTTTTCGGATTCATCTATTAAGACTGGAGTGTCTAATGAAAAAAATGGAAATTCTTCTAAAAATGTTGTAAAATCTTTAGTATGATATTCTTCTAAATATTTTACAAAATTTGTTTTAATTACTGCTCTAAAATTATTTGGTTCTTTTCTTTTTTGTCTCCTTTTCTTTTTCTTTTTCTTTTTTATTACTTTATCAGGTACATCCCAAGATAGTGTTCTTCCGTTTATTATTATACTCTGCTTAACCATTTTAAAACTGTATTTACGTCTATTCTCTTACTTCTTTTTAATTAAATTGATATACAATTTTTTCTTAATATATTTACATGTTTTTCTTTATTCTTCTTTCTCCGAGATTTTTGATATGCTGCCCTTTTTTCTTTATTCTTCTCATTATAAGCTTTTTGATATGCTGCTATTTTTTCTTTGTTCTTCTCATAATAAATTTTTGCCCTTGTTGCTATTTTTTCTTTGTTCTTCTCACGATAAGCTTTCCTTTCTGTAATTTTTTCTTTTCGACTTGCTGCAATCTTTTCTTTATTCCTTGCTTTAATTTGTTCTTTATTCTTTTCAAGATAAGCTTTGTAATATGCTGCAATTTTTTCTTTATTCTTCTCGTAATAAGCTTTTTTCCTTGCTGCAACTTTTTCTTTATTCTTCTCACGATAAACTTTTTGCCTTGCTGCTATTTTTTCTTTATTCATCTCATTATAATCTTTAATCTTTACTTTATTCTTCTCGTAATAAGCTTTGTAATATGCTGCAATCTTTTCTTTATTCTTCTCTCTCCAAGCTTTTTGCCTTGCTACGCTTTTTTCTTTATTATTCTCATTATAAGCTTTGTGTCTTGCTGCTATTTTTTCTTTATTCTTCTCGTAATAAGCTGCTTTCCTTGCTGCTATTTTTTCTTTATTTTTCTCATTATAAGTTTTTGATTCTGTTATTAATTTTTTTTTGTTATTCTCATAATAAACTTTTGCCCTTGCTTCCCTTTTTTCTTTATTCTTCTCCCTCCAAGCTTTGTGTCTTGCTGCTATTTTTTCTTTATTTTTCTCATTATAATCTTTTGATTTTGCTATTATTTTTTCTTTATTCTTCTTGTAATAAGCTCTTTGATATACTTTTC
>CERS01118512.1_pt1 | contig 11497 bp, 9 predicted proteins | sample 356251 | NCBI WGS metagenome assembly CERS01 (sample SAMEA2621020, study PRJEB7988) | marine metagenome | isolation source: saline water (ENVO:00002010), including
TGCGTACTTTGTACCGAGTTTAAAAATATGGCCTGATTCAATCGTCGAAACCTTACGAAGATTCGCCCCACAATTCGCACACAATTCCCCATCCTGAACTTCCCGCAAATCCATCCACTCAGCTACTGCAATATCGCGAGCGACATCAACCCCAGAAAAATGAAAGTCATCCTCATTCGCACCAGTCGTCATATTCGTACGTTCCTGAAGCGCATGATCAGCAAAAATCGGCACGTTTTTTACGTTTACAGCACCTAGTGAACCAGGTTCAGCTCCAAGACTCTCAACTGTTTCTTCTCTTCGCGCTTGGCGGATAGTATTTGCTTGCGTTGCGTCAACAAGCTTTTGTTCATTAATGAAATGATCACCGCGTACGAGTGCCAGAGTAACTTGCCCATCAATCACAAACACCATCGTCTTGATTTGCTTGTTTGCAGGGTGCCCTGCATCTGCAAGTGCGGCAATCGTCCTAATCCCAGGAGTAGCGAATTTTTCCGGTTTATCCGGCCCAACCGAATCCACCACCTCATCTACGCGCGAAATCGCCTTCTCAATATTTGCAGAATAGCCACACGATGAGCACAGCATCACATCGTCTTCTCCAGAAGGAGCTTGAACCATGAACTCAATACTGTCAGAACCACCCATATTCCCAGAAGAAGCCTCAACTGGAATGGCATCCAAATCTAAACGACTAAAAATTCTTATATACGCCTGATGCTGTTTTTCAAAAGCAGCATCAAGACCAGCTTCATCAAGATCAAATGAGTATGCATCCTTCATTGTGAATTCTCGGACTCGAAGTAATCCACTCTTAGGTCTCGGCTCATCACGAAACTTTGTGTGGATTTGATACCACATTTGCGGTAACTGTTTGTATGAACTGATCTCGCTAGCGACCGTTGCGAAAATCTCCTCCGCAGTCACGCCAAGAGCTGCCTCTCCACCATGTCGATCCTCAAGCCGGAACATGATATTTCCCATAGATTCCCAGCGACCCGACTCCTTCCAAATAGACGACGGTTGGAGAGTGGGCATCTGGACTTCCTGTCCACCAATTGCGTCCATCTCTTCTTCAATAATCTTAATGATTTTCTTCCTCACTCTGAAGGCTAATGGTAGGAGCGTGTAGTGCCCTGAGTGAAGCTGGCGTATAAACCCTCCACGGACGAGAAGTTTGTGGCTCGGAGCTTCTGCATCAGCAGGAGCGTCACGTAATGTTGGAGAAAAGAAAGAAGTCCATCGCATACCTTGCAAGCGTAGTTGCCAGAACAGGAAATGGATAACCTTTTAGTATGCTCCCCCTAATTTTCACTAAAAAAAAATTACTCTCATTCACTCTTGTGACCGTTTTACTTTTTGGTTGCAGCGACTCTATGGGAGACAACACAAGTATCCAAACAAGTGGAACACAAGCCACAACACCAAACGAAATACTGGCAGTTGACGGTTCACTCGTTTCGGTTTCTGAATTCGAAGGCGTTCCAACCGCCATGTGGTTTTGGTCCCCCAATTGAGGACAATGCCGAGCTGAAGCATCTGCGGTCGCAGAACTCAAACGAACTTACCAAGACAGTATTCAATTCATTGGAATCGCGAGCAGAGGAGACCTTACACAAGTCGAGGAATTTATAGAACGCTATTCCGTGACAGGTTTACCCCACGTGTTTGATGAACAGGGTGATATCTGGCGCCAATATAAGATCACTTCACAACCAGCCTGGATCTTTACTGACTCAAACGGTAACCAAGAACGAGTCATCGGCGCATTGAGTGACTCAGAAATCAGAAAAAAACTCGAAGACCTTCAAAAACCTAATCCAGTGAACTAAGACGGTATGGGTTCATCGCTTGGTTGCTAACATGAAACTGTGTCCGAAACGATAACCATTCCACGCCCAGATGACTGGCATGTGCATCTCAGGGAAGGCGATATGTTACAGGCCGTTATCGGATACACATCTCGAAGGTTCCGGTACGCAATGGTGATGCCAAATCTTTCAACCCCTGTTGCCACAACTAAACAGGCTGCAATGTATTTGGAACAGATCCGTAAAGTAACACCTCCAGAATCACCTGATTTCCGACCATTAATGACTCTCTACTGTTCAGACCAATTAGAAATAGACGACCTAAGCCACGGACATAGCGAAGGCATTGTCAAAGCTGTTAAATACTATCCGGCTGGGGCAACAACGAATTCGCAATCTGGCGGATCAGTCATGATGAACTACAACCATATTTTCGAAGCTATGGAAGAAAAGAAAATACCACTTCTAGTGCATGCAGAATCAACTGATGACAATGTTGATATCTTTGACCGGGAAGCAGCATTCTTAGAAAGAGAACTATCTTTAGTCTGTGAACGCTTCCCTGAACTCAAAGTTACTGTTGAACACATTTCGACAAGTGACGGCATCGACTTTGTGAAAGCGCACCCACAAGTTGGTGGCTCGATCACCCCACATCACTTATCGCGAAACCGGTCTGACATGATTTCACCAGCATTCCATGCTGACCTATTTTGCAAACCCGTTATCAATTCTGAACAAGATCGGTTAACGCTGGTTGAAACGGCAATAAGCGGAGACCCCTCATTCTTTCTGGGCACTGATTCAGCCCCCCATCCAACACATGCAAAATATGGAAAAGATGCGAAAGCGGGGATCTTTAATGCTGCTTATGGGCTAGAAGTCATCGCAGAGATATTCGCAACCGAAAATAAATTAGACAATCTCTCAGCGTTCACATCAGTAAATGGTGCGACATTCTATGGATACGAACCATCCCAAGAGAACATAACGCTCCACCGCTCATCTCTCGACCCTGAAAGGGCAACGCACATCTCTACGGAAAATGGAAATCAGATCGTTCTATTTGGTGCTGATGAAGCGTCCCAATGGACGATCAGCACCTAGAGGTTAGTTATTCACTTGTTCGGTAATCCCCGTATTCTCCATCGCGTTCACTCAAAGCTTCAGTAAGGCCCTTGTCTTGAATTTTCCCGATGAATTGCTGCATAGATTCCGTATGTATTCCTAACGCACACAATTCGGTACCAGCCCGAATTCCGGTACGTAAGCCCATAATTTCCATTTGCCGATGCACAACACGCTTATTGAGCTGAGTTAAGTCCGATGGTGTTTTCGTAATGCGCTCAGCTATTTTCAAAACTTCATCTTCAAGCGAATCAGCGGGGAAAGCCCGATTGGCCCACCCTTCAGAGACTGCTTCCACTCCTGAAATAGAATCACCTGTCATCATCATTTCCATTGCCCGCCGCATCCCTAAAAACCATGTATGGAAATGCATATCTGGAACACCAAAACGAGTAGCAGGATAACCCATTTGCGCATCTTCCGCTATATATATCAGATCACAGCATGTAGCGAGTTCACTACCTCCAGCTAAACAATAACCATGTACCTGAGCAATAACTGGTTTCGCTAAATCCCAAATACTCATCCAACCCTCGGTTACATGGCGGGGCCATTGCCCCTCACCATCAGCAGTAAAAAACGGAAGAGCGTAACCCTCATTCCCACCGGCAAGATCATACCCAGCTGAAAATGATGGTCCAGCGCCACGAATAATAGAAACCTTAATAGTGGGGTCCGTGTCAGCTTCTCGTAATGCTTCTAAAATCGCACCACGCAAAGGATGAATCAGAGAATTACGTTTCTCAGGGCGATTCATTGTTAAACGACGAACACCAGGCAACGGATCATCAACAAGTAATACATCACCAGCATCCTCATTCTCGGATACAACACCACTGTTGCTTTCACCATAATCACTCATCTAACCATCCTCCTCTACAACACTCTCCACTATCGTAACCGTTCAGCATTGTTGATATGAATCAAACACATACAGTCCTCAGTCACCTAATCTTTGAACAAATCCAATCGAAAGGAATCACCTTGAACGACGAACAAATCATGAGAATGATGGAGATCAGAGCATCAGATGCAAGATCCATAATCTTGCCATTCACGCTCTCCCATGCTGCAATTCTCATCATTCTTGGGTTCGGAGGAGATGGCCTGGATAATTCAGGTGTTCAACTCGCAATAGCAGCAATGGCGGTTCTAGGTTCACTTTGGTGTGTGGCATGGCTCGATGACAGCATCCAAGACCTAGTCGCAGGTGGAAAAGACTTATCAGATGACTTTAAAAACTCATATATGGGTCAAAGACTTGTCAATGCTCCCATGGGAGCAGTTCGGGCTCTAAACGTCACTATTGTTGGGCTTATCGTTGCGGCTGAAATGATCGCACTTTATTAAAACGGGCAATAAAATTCCCGCACCCTAAAAATAGAGGGAAGGGGGGAGTATTTTTATGTTCGCTTTTCCAGTGAAAAACCTGCAAAAGCGGGTTTGCTTTTCCTGAAAAACACTGGTGTGGATTCATAGAATTTCTGCTTAGGAAAATCGGGTTCGCTTTTCCTAACACTCAAAAATCGTATAGTTCTGCATAATCACTGATTTTCACTTTTGAGACGCTTCGCATCTCTTGCCCTGTCTGTAATTCCTAAAATGGATTTGCGCATCCGAATAGTTTCAGGTGTGACTTCGATACACTCATCAGCTGCGATGAATTCAAGTGCCTGCTCTAAAGAAAAAATTCGTGGCGGGGTTAATCGCACAGTATCATCCGAAGCTGCGGCGCGAACATTGGTCATTTTCTTTTCCTTGGTGATATTCACGTTCATGTCTTCAAGCCGCGAGTTCTCTCCGATAATCATTCCTTCGTAAACATCTGTTCCTGGGGAGATTAGAAGAGATGTTCGTTCTTGAAGAGGGGCAATGGCATATGTTGTAGCTACCCCAGACCGATCAGAAACGACACTTCCAGTCATTCTTGTTCGCAACTCACCCATCCACGGCTCATAATTTTCAAACACATGATGCAATAATCCGTTTCCACGAGTTTCGGTAAGGAATTCAGTTCTGAAACCAATTAATGCTCTAGCGGCAACGATGTATTCAAGGCGAACCCATCCACTTGCATTGTTTGTCATAGATTCCATTCTTCCTTTACGACTCCCAAGCAGTTGTGTCACTGGTCCAACATATTCTTCAGGTATATCAATTGTTAGGTACTCAGTTGGTTCATGCAGCTTCCCATCTACCTCCTTCGTGACAACCTCGGGCTTCCCTACAGTGAGTTCAAAACCTTCCCTGCGCATCATCTCCACCAAAATAGCTAACTGTAATTCTCCTCTTCCTTGTACCTCCCACGCATCAGGCTTCTCCGTGGAGAACATTCGAATTGAAACGTTCCCGATGAGTTCCTTCTCTAACCGTGCTTTAACAAGTCGGGCAGTGAGCTTATCGCCCTCTTTCCCAGCCAAAGGCGAAGAATTCGTTCCAATCGTCACTGAAAGAGTCGGTTCATCAACCGTGATAACAGGAAGAGCCCTAGGATCATCAACGTCAGACAATGTTTCTCCAATAGTAATATCTTCAATCCCCGAAATAGCAACCACCTCTCCGGCACCTGCCGTATCAACCTCAACCCGCTCCAAATACTCAGTAACATACAAGTTTGTTATTTGTGCATTAGCGATTTCCCCATCCGCTTTGCACCATGAAACCCTCGCACCTTTCGTAATCGTTCCATGCATAATTCGGCACAACGCGATTCGACCCACATACGGCGACGCATCAAGGTTCGTCACCCAAGCTTGAAGTGGATGATCGGGATCATGCATAGGAGGAGGAATCGTGTCGACGAGTGTGTCAAACAATGGAAGAAGATCCTCACCAAGCTGATCAAGATCGGTAGTCGCAATCCCCTTACGCGCATCTGTGTAAATAATTGGAAAATCTATTTGATCATCAGAAGCATCCAAGTCAATAAATAATTCATATACCTCATCTATTACCTCTGCACATCTAGCGTCAGGGCGATCAATTTTATTAATGACCAACACCACCGGAAGGTTCTGCGACAGCGCTTTCCGAAGAACAAACCGAGTCTGCGGTAAAGGACCCTCACTTGAATCCACCAAGAGAAGAACCCCATCAACCATTTTCAACGCACGTTCAACTTCCCCGCCAAAATCAGCGTGACCGGGTGTATCAAGAATATTGATTTTCGTTTCACCATATTGAATCGCCGCGTTTTTCGCGAGAATCGTAATTCCACGTTCTCTTTCAATATCCATTGAATCCATAACCCGATCTTGAGTTTCCTTGTAGTCGCTAAACGCGCCAGATTGTTGGAGCATTCCGTCAATCAATGTTGTTTTCCCGTGATCGACATGGGCAATGATCGCGACATTTCGGATTGTTTTCTGTGGTTGCATGACCGGACCACAGTACAAGAGTTCAGTACCTTTTCCTCAGATACATGTAGATAAGCTCAGAAGATTTAATAGATACATTTCTTTTCATTTGCTTGCAGAAATTCTGCCGTAGACTACAGAAGTGGTTGCAAAACTCACTCATCTCGCTCTTCCATGCCATGACGTTGAGAAAACAATTCAATGGTATGAACGCTTTACCCCTTTGAAGGTAATCCACCAGCGAGAAGACAACGGTGCCAAAGTTGCGTGGATACAAGCAGATGACAAAAGCATCTTTCTGGTGTTCCTTCAATCACCTGATTCTAAAGAACCAACACCGATACTGTCACCATTCGCTCACCTAGGGATTGAAATGGAATCCAAAGAAGAGGTCAATGTAATCGCTGAAGAAGGAAGAGTCTATGACTGTCTGACATGGGAACCCAGGCAAGAACCCGACCCCGTCGGCTATGTCTGTGCCTTGCGTGACCCTGACGGCAATCTCGTAGAATTCTCATATGGGCAAAACATTAAATAATCTGAAATGACCGGTCGTTGATATGACCGATATTCGAAAGGTCATACCTGGGACTATGCGTGTCGTTTGCTCATCTGATTGAAAGCGACTGCTATCACGATTCCTGCAATGACTCCCAGCCCACCACTTAAAGCAATAATGACGTCTCCATTTATACCATCATCAATGGAGTCTCCTTCGCTCACTATTCCCCCGAAGATAGCGAAAGCAACTGAAGCCCACCAGAAAATAAAGCCAGCGAGCCAGAACTTATTTCGCCGGCCTTCGCTTTCTGTATTATTGGCAGCTTTTTTCCAAGCATCGCTAATGATCTGATATGGAACGAACAAGAACATAACTGGGGTAAACCATCCGCCGATAGCCCAACCACGACTCCAGCGCCCTGAACGTCCGCTAGATTCTATGTTTACTGTTGCACGCCAAGCCCAGATTATAAGAACTACTAATAACGGAATACCAATAAGGAATTCAAAACTGCTCGCCGCTCCAACGAAAGCATCAGCATCATCTCCTTCATTCCAACTGACGTACTTTCCATTCTTTATATCAGTTAATAACGAAGCTCTATAAGCAAAAGCAATCAGGGTTATCAGGCCTGCAACGGCTGAGAGACCAGACAGAATCGAAACGGCCTTACCCAAACCAAGAAGACTATAGGGTTTCACATTGCTATTTTCTGAGGGTATTAATAATGCTTTTTGCTTTTCATATTCTTCTTCTGTGATTAAAGAATCTTCTCGTAATTTATCTAATTTCCTTAGTTCTTCCATCCACTCAGCCATTTAATTACCCCTTATATAAAGAATCTGTAGCAATGTAATCACACAACTTCTATGAATATCTAAACAGGTCTTTTGGGATACCTCAAATGTGACTCTCCGTATCCCTAGAACCAGATTTATTCTTGAATTAACTCAGTCACGTACGGGCCACAAAAGACGGTGTCAACCTCGTTATCGCCACAGAGAAGACCAAATGAGTAGTACTCACCATCAGTTCCCGGTGACGCGAAAAACAGCAGATCGCATGAGTCACCATTGCCTTCTGCACATTCATCATAAAGAGCGTCAAGGTTTGGGTCGTCTCCGTAATTTATTGGAGTGAAGCTCTCAAAATGGTTAACGCAATAGTCCTCAGTCTCTACTCGATCACCGCATGTTGCACCAAAGTTCGTGTATTCGCCACCCACCGGTAGCAAAGCAAAGCCAAGATCGTACAGGGTGTCACACGCCCAATAATTCCCGTCAGAACATAGGTCCCATAGATAGTCACCGATAATGTTCGTGCCGTACGCGTATCCATCGCAGGTTTCTGTGACAGCGGTTCCCTTTTCGATTGAGCTTTCAATGAATGCTCCCAAGTGACTGTAGGTGAAGCTTTCACCAAGAAGTTGTGCTCCGCCTTCTGCAGCTTCTTGTGTAACTACACCAACGACTTGCCCGATTTCAGAAATCAGCGGTCCACCACTCGATCCATAATCACTAGCCTCGTCCGAAACGATTCCAATGCGACTTGACCCCTCTCGGAGGAACGAGATAATTGACCCAGCGCTAACAGAGAATTGATAGTAGGGAGCTGGGTAGCCAAGACTAACTACTTTTTCTCCTTCTCGTAACTCATCTGGATTCGCCCATTCAAGCCAAAAATCAACAGGTTCTGAAACCTTTACCACTGCGACATCCAAATACCTATCTGACCCGATGACGACACCTTCTAACGTTTCACCATTTCTAGAAATAAGAGTTGGTGTCATATCTGGACCCGTTACATGTTCATTCGTAATGAAAATGTCCGGAGCTATGGCAAATGAAGAACCTCCTGATTCGATATCGCATCCGTTAGTAGCTACTTTCCACACTGCATCCCCAAGTTGCTCTCCAATATCAGCAGGAGAGAGAAAAACTGGTTCCTGTTCATCTGATGTGTCAAGTTCTTCTCCAACCTCAATATCAGCATCTTTGGAATTGGATAAAGCTGTATTCGTTGTGTCACTTGAGCTACTGCATCCAGTCAGTGTGATAAGGAGCACAAGAACGGCAAATATAGAAATAGCAATTTTAGAGTTCACGAACAAACTTTAGCTCGGAGGGCCTCAATCATGGTTCAATGAGCACTCTAATAATGAGCTCAGTCACCCTTCGTCGGCTTGGGCATAAGGGCTCTCCAGCACACTCTCATGTCCATCAGTAATTGGTTGGTCAATGCGCTGACCGCTGCTACCACCCGGACCGAATGAATTTATAACATTGCTGAGATCAGTTCGGTCGGGGATCTCGGGAAGTTGTTGGGGCTGACCCGGCATCCTAGCGATGTGGAGTGTTTGGGTGGGGAACGCGAACTCGACTTGCAGCGATTCAGCGAGCCGCATGATATCGAGATTAAGGACGTGTCGGGTACGTAATTCTTCATTCCAATCTTCAGCATCAATGAAGCAGTAGACCAAGATGTCGAGGCTGGTGGCTCCAAAACCATGGAACTCAACGATGTAATAGTCCTGTCGCATACCTGGGTTGGCTTGGATGATGGCTCGGATCCCTTCAACGAACGCCTGCAACTGGTCCGGCTTTGTATGGTATGCGACCCCAAGTGTGGTTTTATATCGTCTCCAGCGACGTTGGCCCATATTGTCAATCCCGCTATCCATTAGATTCCCGTTTGGAACGCTAATAAGTGAGTTGTAGAAGGTACGCACACGAGTTGAGCGAAAACCCACCGCCTCAACGGTTCCTTCAACGCCGTCCACAACCACCCAATCACCAACTTCGAATGGCTTGTCAGCGAAGATTGTGACTCCTCCCAAGAGGTTACGAACAGTGTCTTGTGCTGCTAACGCAATCGCAAGACCACCCAGACCTAGACCGGCGATCAGAGATGAAACATTGATATCAAGGTTTTGCAGAACGAATAGAATGCCAACAAATGTTATGAAAAGGCGCACTGATGTCCTAAATAGTGGCACTAGGCTGTCATCAAGTTTTGATTCGGTCTCGCTGGCTCGTCTAGCCAGCACATCCATGACGATGTCAATAGCCCGATAGGCGACCATGAGCGTCCCTACTGCAGCGACCAGGGTCGTCACCTGATCCACAACATTTTCAACCTCTGCATCAAAATCGAGTATCGGGAATCCGAGTAGCAGAGTAATTCCAATAGTGAGCAACAGGATGCCTCGGTTCAACCGCCGTCGTTCAGCATCCCAAAATTTTAAGTCGCTACCGGCGTATCGACGTCGGACGAACATGTCAATCAGTCTCAATAGGGCAAAGTGAACTACGGTTATGATGATTGCGAGCAATCCGAAACCTATGTACTGCTCAATTTCTATACCGAGGTATTCGTCAGTGAACCAAGTCGGCGCTGCTACGATCATCTTCCTAAAATAGCGAGCTAAAGATGTCAAAGTGTTGATATCCGTGTTATTCCGATCAACTGTCTTCTACTATTTGAAATATTGCCTTCAGAGACTTGAATCTAGAACCTTATTAATGAAATCTAATTAGGCTTGGGTTGTAGTCTTGTGGTGCTTCGTAGCCAAGCAAGTTCAATGTTGTTGATGCTATGTGACTTAGGCCAGCGTCATCTGGTGGCACGAGATCGTAGGCCTCACTGTTTTGGGGGTCATAGATAACGAACGGCACTGGGGCAAGGGTGTGTGAAGTCATAGGAATATGTTCACCACTTTCTGATTGAGTAAACATTTGGTCAGCGTTGCCATGGTCAGATGTGTATATGAGAATGCCATCCAACTCTTGAATTACGTTAATCAGTTGTTGTACACAATTATCAACTGTTTCCATTGCCGATATTGCTGCTTCTAGATTTCCTGTGTGTCCGACCATGTCCCCATTTGCGAAGTTGATTCTTCCGTATCGGTATTCTCCCGAACGAAGTAACGCAATTGTAGCGTCAGTGATTTCTTGTGCTTTCATTGCTGGAGCTTCATCGAAAGCAACATTATCTGATGGTATTTCGATGTAGTTTTCTAATTCATCGTTGATGTATCCGCTTCTATTTCCATTCCAAAAGTAGGTGACATGACCAAACTTTTGTGTTTCGCTTACAGCGAATGAACGGATCCCATTATCGACGAGATATTCACCCATGGTTCTATCAATGATTGGTGGGTCAACAAGGTATTTTTTTGGCACGAGCAGGTCGCCGTCATATTGCAGCATGCCGGCGAAGAAGACATCGGGAGCGTTTCCTCTATCAAATTTATCAAACTCGGAATCTTCAAATGCCTGAGATATTTCTATTGCACGGTCACCGCGAAAATTGAAGAGAATAACTGCATCACCATCAGATATTGTTCCGAGAGGCTGCCTGTTAGTATCCGTTATCACGAAGGGTTCTAGATATTGATCACCTTTATCGCTTTCGCTGTATAGGGTTTCAATTGCTTCACGTGCTGAGCTGAACGGTCTTCCAATTCCATGAGTATGGCAGTTATACCCTTGCCGAACCATGTCCCAGTCAGCTTCGTAGCGGTCCATTGTTATTGTCATTCGCCCACCACCGGACGCAATTTGAATATCAACCTTAACTGATTCGTTGAGTGCAGCGATTTTTAATTCAGTTTGTTGAATGTATTCCAGCGCTGATCGGGGAGGGGTATCCCTCCCGTCAAGTAGAAGGTGTAGTCGAATGCGTGCCACTCCATCGCT
>CERS01118080.1_pt1 | contig 11465 bp, 6 predicted proteins | sample 356251 | NCBI WGS metagenome assembly CERS01 (sample SAMEA2621020, study PRJEB7988) | marine metagenome | isolation source: saline water (ENVO:00002010), including
GGCCAAGGAGTACGAGGTACCAGTTATCCTACACACGGACCACTGCGCAAAGAATCTGCTGCCGTGGATAGACGGACTCCTTGAGGAAGGGGAAGAGTTTTTTAAGAAGGAGGGTATCCCTCTGTACAGCTCTCATATGTTAGACCTCTCCGAGGAGCCTATAGAAGAGAACCTAGACATATGCTGCACCTACTTTGAGAGGATGAACGAGATGGGCATGACTATTGAGATCGAGCTCGGAGTGACGGGTGGTGAAGAGGACGGAGTCGACAACACAGATATAGACGAGTCTAAGCTGTACACAAAACCTGAAGAAGTTAACTACGCTTACGAGAGGTTAAAGAAAATTAGCCCTAATTTCATGATAGCAGCTGCTTTTGGTAATGTACACGGCGTGTATAAGCCTGGTAATGTAAAGCTTACACCTTCAATTCTTAAGAAGTCACAAGAATATGTTGCCCTCATGCACAACACGGAAGCAAGCCCTATCAATTTTGTATTCCACGGTGGATCAGGGTCATCAACTAATGAGATAAGAGAGGCTATTGGTTACGGAGCTGTTAAGATGAACCTTGACACAGACATGCAGTGGGCATTCTGCAAGGGTGTGAACGAGTACCACACAAAAAACCAAGATTATCTGAACAAACAGATTGGAAATCCCGAGGGCGAAGATAAACCTAATAAAAAATATTATGATCCCAGGAAGTGGCTCCTAGAGGGTGAAAACGCCATGATTGAGAGACTTAGGAAGTCCTTCTCCGACCTCAATAATCTGAACACAAATATCTAGTCTTCGAGTATGTCTTTCAAATTAGCTGGTGAGTAGTTGATAGATTTTAATGTTTTGCCATCAGATGTCCTATAAATAAGGTATTTACCGCCTTTCTCCTCATAATAACACTCGGTATCTTTCTCTTTTCTGTACCACTCTATCGTCTTCTCAGCCTCCTCGACCGAAACACATGCCTTACTCATATTTGAGCGTTGGACTTCGTTGAATAACCTGACAAATTTCTCACTCATACCAAACTCATGAACCGCCCCAGAGAGGACATACTGGATGTCACAGAGTGCGTCGGCTATCTCAACTATATCGTTATCTTCTATAGCTTCCTTGAGCTCCCTTAATTCCTCTGATATGAGCTCTACCCTCAACGCAGACCTTTTCTTATCTGGAATGGTAGGCTTATCAAGGATGGGGTGATTAAATAACTTGTGAAAATCAGCTGTCTGATTTAATGAATCTATCTTTTCCATACATATATAATTTTTACGCTAAATTCTGTCCTGCAAGCCCGTAGATGAGGATAACAAGGATAATAATTGGTATTACAAATTTCATAACTGGACCCCATATTGGTGTTACCTTTATCTTCTCTGATCCCTGGTTTGTCTCGTTCATAAACTTATTAAAACCCCATACGTGTGCCACATAAACTGATATAAGTAGACCACCTAAAGGAAGTAGTATTTTTGCAGTAATAAAATCAAAGAATCCGAATATGCTCATACCAAAAATCTGTTGCTCACTCCAGGTACTAAATCCAAGGATATTTGGGACACAGAGTATGAAGGTCATAGAGACACATATCAGGACTGACTTTAACCTAGATATATTAAAGGAATCCATAGCAGTTGATATTACTGCCTCTAGAAGTCCTATTATGGAAGTGAAAGCAGCAATGAATACCAAGAAAAAGAATAATCCACCAAGAAACATTCCAAAGGGTATCTCTTTAAATAGGGACGCCATCGTAACAAATAGTAGTCCAGGACCTGAATTTGGTTCTATTCCAAACGCAAATAATGCTGGAAAAATTACAAGACCTGCTAAAATTGCTATTGCTGTATCAAAAAAGACAACAATACCAACACTGCCTGGTATATCACTATTTTTTCTATCAAGGTAACTACCAAACACAAATCCTGCTGTCAACGCAATTCCAACAGAGAAGAATATCTGTCCTAATGCCGCTAAAATAACTGCAAATGTAATCTTTGAGAAGTCAGGGGTAAGGTACCACCAAAGTCCCTCAGATGAGCCCTCAAAAGTATTCGAGCCAAATGCAAGGATTATAAACATCACAAGGAGAATAGGCATAAATACCTTAGAGACAAGCTCTACGCCACCCTGAAGACCTCTAGCGGCCACAAATGCCATAATACCTGATATGACAGCACAGTATATAATTAAGGTTCCAGGATCCCTCTGCAGATCATTAAAATGAGTTTGTATAGTACTAGAATCGTACATGAAGGCTTCTCCTGTAATATATTCTTTTAGGTAGACTGTTACCCATGACATTATCATAAGATAAAAACCGAGTATGATAATAGTCGTTAGGAGCTCCACCCAACCGATTATATTCCAGAAAGAGGTGGGCGATGATAATTTCTTCATTCCTGCTAGGGGTGTCAACTGAGCCTTTCTTCCCAAACTTACCTCAGCAGTGAGTAGTGGTATGCCAATAATAGCTGTTAGGAGTAAGTAGACAATGATAAATGCACCTCCTCCGCTTTCCCCGACTATGTATGGAAATCTCCATATATTTCCCATACCTATGGCAAAACCTGCAGTTGCCATTATAAAACCAAACCTACTTCCCCAATTTTCTCTGACCATTACTCAATTTAAAAATATTTTAAAGAAACTTTCAGTCTACTGATTGGAAATATTTTCTAAAATGAAAAAAAATACTTTTTGGGGTGTTAATTCATTGTTTTTTTATGCTAACAAATTATACTTAATTAAATAATTATATTTAGTTATATATATTATTGATTTACAGTGTTTTATGATATAATTTTTAGATTAGACTAAAGTATATTTTTATACAAAAAAATTGAAAAAATATATGTTTTAAAAGTTCTTAAGTATATTGAAAAAAAATAATCACAAATGAAAAACATATTTACACTTCTACCCTCTCTAATACTTTTAACTTTTGCGGTACCAAATCAATCTATATCTCAAAATATTCCTACCGAAGAAATATACGAGAACTTAGAATGGAAATTTGTTGGTCCGTACAGAGGAGGAAGGTCTACAGCTATCTCAGGAGTTGTCTCTAAACCTTACACATTCTACATGGGTACGACTGGAGGAGGGGTATGGAAGACAACAGACGCAGGAAATAGATGGAAAAACATATCAGACGGCCAAATAACTGTAGGTTCTATAGGAGCTGTATCTGTATCAGAATCTGACGAAAACGTTATCTACGTTGGCACAGGCTCTGCTGACCCAAGAGGTAACATATCAACAGGAAATGGTATTTATAAATCAGTGGATTCAGGTGAAAACTGGGACTTTATAGGTCTTCCTAAGGCGGGTCAAATTGGTAAAATAGAAATACACCCTAAAAACTCTGATATTGTCTACGTTGCAGCCTTAGGTAATATTTTTGGCCCTAATAAGGAAAGAGGTGTCTACAAGACAACTGACGGAGGTAAAAACTGGAAAAAGATTCACTATATAAGCGAGAGGACTGGTGCTAGGGATGTTGAAATTAATCCAGATAACGAAAATGAGATTCTAGCATCATTTTGGACAGTTCAGAGGAAACCGTGGATGTTGGTAGACGGTAGCGACGAAGGTGGAGTATTTATGTCTAAAGATGGAGGTAAAAATTGGAAAAAACTTACAGAGGGGCTCCCTAAGGGATTAATGGGTAAAATCCAAGTAGAGTACTCCCCTGCTAATTCAAGTCGCTTGTGGGCGATGATACAAGCTCAAAAAGAGGAAGAAGGTGGTTTATATCGATCTGATGACGGAGGTAAGAATTGGAGCAGAATAAATAGAGACCATAAGCTTAGACAGAGAGGATGGTACTACTCACATATAAACGCTGACCCTGTTAACGAAAACATTATATATGCCTCAAATACAGGATTTTATAAGTCTGTTGACGGAGGAAAGACATTCGACAAAAGAATATACACTCCCCACGGAGACAATCATGGTGTATGGATTAATCCAAATAACACCGATATAATGATAAATTGTAACGACGGGGGCGCAAACGTATCTCTTAATGGTGGAGAGAGCTGGTCTACACAACTTAACCAACCAACATCTGAATTTTACAGACTTACAGTAGATAACCAATTCCCTTTCAGATTGTATGCAGGTCAGCAAGATAACTCAACAATTTCTGTCCCTTCTAGAGGCATACCCTCCCTGACTCCTTTTGAGAACTGGTTTAATGCCGGAGGTACTGAATGTTCAGACATCGCAGTCCACCCTACAGACCCTAATATTATATATTCTACTGGTTACAGTGGAGAGTTTACCTACAAAAACCTTTCCACAGGAGAGGAGTATCAGAGGACACCATATGTTCACCTTACAGAGGGAACAAGGCAAGATGAATTAAAATACAGATTCCAGTGGAATTATCCAGTTTTTGTATCTAAATACAACCCAGAGAATGTTTACGTAGGTTCAAATGTTATTCATTTAACTAAAGACAAAGCGGTTAACTGGGATGTGATAAGTCCTGATCTTACTAGACAACTCCTCAAAGAAGACGAAGAAAAAGCTGAAATTCCAGGCGGGCCAATACAAAATGATGCCACTGGAGTTGAAGTGTATTCTTCGATATTTTCTCTAGAAGAATCTCCGCACAACGAAGGGGAGATATGGGTAGGTTCTGACGACGGGCTAATACACATTACTCGGAATGGAGGAGATAGCTGGGAAAATATCACTCCTGAAAAAATAATTCCATTCCAAGGGACAGTAAATAAAATAGAATTATCATCACATCAACCAGGGAGAGCCATAGCAGCTGTATATAACTACAGGAATAACGACTCAAGACCATATATCATATTAACCAATGATTTTGGTAAAAATTGGAAATTAATTTCAAAGGATAACGGAATACCTTCTGATCATTTTGTGAGAGCAGTAGCGGAAGATCCTGCTAGAAAAGGATTAATATATGCTGGGACTGAATTTGGTGCATTCGTCAGCTTTAATGATGGGAAATCATGGAATTCTCTTCAGATGAACTTGCCTAATGTCCCAATTACAGATATGGAAGTAACTCAGAATGATTTAGCCATCTCTACTCAAGGAAGAGGTTTTTGGATACTTGATAAGATTAATGTACTACAGAGCACTCACGAAGTTAACGACAAACCGCATCTCTTTAATCCTGAGGAAGCTTTAAGGACTAACCTCGGAGGTGGAAGGAGATCAGGCGGTCTGTCTTTTGAAAATGATATATCTTTTTATCTTCCCAAAGACTATAAAATTGAAGAGGTTGATCTATACATTAAAGACTCAGAAGGGAATATAGTTGTAAATTTTAAAGAGCAGACTGACTACTTATACGACGTAGATTATGATTCAGCAAATGTCTACATGGGGACACATACTGTTTACTGGGACTTAGAGCATGCAGCTCCTAAGGTTCAGAATGATTTTATATCTATGTATTACAGCGCAAGAGGAGGAAATGGACCTTTAGCAGTACCAGGAGCATACTCAGTAGAACTAAAAGTTCTTGATAAAACATATACCCGACCTTTTATAGTTAGAATGGATCCTAGATGGAAGACATCTACTGATGACCTTAAGAAACAATATGAAATATCTAACGATGTAATATCACTTATTAATGAGTCTCAAGAAAAATTAGCAGAGATGAGAGGAATTATTAAACAAGTTTCAAACTTTATTAATCTAACCAGTGGAAAAGATTATCATGAAAGGGTTAAAGATCTTGGTGATAAAATTATAATGTCTGTAAAAGAAATAGAAAATAATTTATATCAAGATAAAATTGAAACTTCTCAAGACGAGATAAATTATCCAAGGAAGTGGACAAATCATATAACTCATTTGTATGATCGATTAACTACTGACGATCAAGCTCCTAATGATGGGATGCTCGATAGAGTTGTAGAACTTGAAGAAAATTACAAAAAATACATAAGCCCTTATAATAAAATCATTGAAGAGGATGTGCCTGCTTTCACTAAATTTTTAAGAGAAAAAGGAGCTATGGGGATTATATTAGACTAATTAGAAAGGTCTATAAACAATAAAAGGGCGTATATTCTTATCGAATATGCCGCCCTTTTCATTCAAAAATCACCGTGGTGCTTTCCAAACGTCAAGCTACAGTTAAAAGGTCCTTAAAGTTTCCGCTTAGCAAGCTAAGTTTTCGCTTTGAGAGCTGCTTGTCTTTTTGCTTCTTGAAACCGTGATTTCTTTCTGCTTTCAAACTTGCTGCCGAGACTAGGTCTCAACTTTTATATCTCTCGCTTGATGAAACTAAGTAAGACATTTTTTCTGAATATTACAACACCTTTCAAATTAAAGTTTTCAACAACTTATCAACATCGAACGTAAGTGGTGAAATACTTTTAAGTATTAATTAAATAGATTGATATCAACTTCACTAAAAGCAACCCCTTCATAAGGACTTTCTTCCCCTGCCTCATACAAACACCCCAAGTTGCCGTTAGGTAATTTTGTTAGGTCAGAATAAGCTGATGGTCCCTCATGAATAATTATAAAGTCTTCCCATGATGAACCTAGGTCATTGCTTAGCCTTAAGGTCATGTTAATCCTCTTATTTTTATCTGAAGGGTTTAGAAAAAATAATTTATTTTTTTTGGGACCATTATATGTATATCTGAGGATACTTGCCTGACATATGGGCTCAATTAAGGTCTCATCATCATAAATATTACCCCAGCTGTTACCATAATCATTACTTATAGATATTTTCCTGTTCATTTGATCCCTATCGTAATTTCTCATATTAAGAATAAGTTTACCCCTTCCAATTTCAGCAACTGAACATTCATTTACCTGATCTTGAGGTGTTATGCCACCTATCTGCCAAGAGTCACCACCATCATCTGAATAAATTATATGAGAATAGTACTTCTTTGTTTTTTCCTCTATATGATCACATGCAACAATCATCCTACCCTTTCTTTTACCTTTCTTAATTTGTATTCCGTGGACAGGCCCCGTTGCGTACCAAGTCCAATTTGGCTTCTTTACAGATTCTGTGATTTCTTTTGGCTTTGACCATGTCAACCCCTCGTCTTCAGAACTCATCAGATAAACTCTCCTGGTATCCATACTTTTCATGTTTATTATCTCAGATTCCGAGTCTTCTCCTTTATTCCAAGTAGATAATAAAAATATCTTCCCATTCCTTTCGTCAATTACCGGAGAAGGATTTCCGCAAACGTTTAAACCGTCGTCTCTGATTATGATCATATCACCCCAGGAATTTCCACCGTCTAATGACCTCTTTAGTACTAGATCTATATCTCCAGAATCTGAAGAACTGTTTTTTCTTCCCTCAGCAAATGCTAGCACTACACCAGAAGACGTGGTTACTAATGAAGGGATCCTAAAAGTATTGTAACCGTCTGAACCACTTTTAAAGATATAGTTAAGGCTTGCAGAATAAGAATAAAATGGAATAATAAAAATTAATAATATAAGACAGAGTGTATTATTATTTGTATAAGGTCTCATTTAGGAATGTCTATAAACAATAAAAGGGTATCAATTCCTAAGAATATCTACCCTTTTCATTTTAAAAACACCGTGGTGCTTTCCAAACGTCAAGCTACAGTTAAAATGTCCTCAAAGACTCATCTTAATAAATTAAGACTACATTTTGAGAGCTTGTTCCTATTTCGTATATTGAAACCGTAGTTTCCTTATTCGCTCTAGATACCTGCCTTGACATATGTCTCAACATTTACATCTCTCGCTTGATGATACTAAGTAAGATAATTTTTATGAAAGTTTCTGTAATTAGATAATTAAGTTATCAACAAGTTTTAAACACTTATATTAACACTTTTTACACAATAAAAAAGAGATTTATAAACTATAAATGTGGATATAGGTTAATTTAGGTTGTTTTGAAGTCTATCATCTCAACAAATAATTTAACACTCTCTCTTAGGTATAAATCATTTTTGATCTTTTTCATAAGATCTTCTTGTTCAATAGGAAAAATTTCTGTGATTTTTATAGAAGTATTTAATGAATTGGCATCCGATTCATTAGATTTTTTTTCTTCTAGTCTCGTCTCATAATTCAAAGAAATTGAATTTTTCTTTCTATTTTCCTGAGTTCTTTTGACAAAAGAAAGGTAATTTATAATTGAAGAATCCGATTTTGAGTCATTACTAAATTTAGTATTTAAATGTTTGACCAATGGCTCAGATATATATTTGTTGTCGTAATATGATACGTCTCTTATTTTATCCCACTCTAATGCGTTCTTTCTGGCATTCTCAGTATAAATATCTCTATCATATATATTAGGAAAAAATACATGTGGTTCTACACCAATTTTTTGTGTACTTCCACCACTAACCCTATAATATTTAGCTAGTGTTATTTTTAATTGACCAAATTTTAAGTCGCTTTTTGGAAAGAACCTATCTAAATCAAGTAGATTCTGTACCGTACCTTTTCCAAAAGTAGGCTCACCCACAATTAGACCTCTGTTGTAATCCTTTAAAGCACCTGAAAATATTTCTGAAGATGAAGCAGTAAATGAATTATTCAATACTAAAAGTGGACCTTCATAATGGATTTGACTGTCAAAATCTTTTTCAATCTCAATTCTTCCACTAGAAGATTTAATTTGAACTACGGGACCAGACTCAATAAATAAACCAGTTAAATCAATAGCTTCTTGAAGAGAACCCCCTCCATTATTCCTTAAATCAATAATTATACCATCTACTGATGTGTCCTTAAGTGAATCAATACATCGTTTGACATCTCTTGTTACACTTTTATAATCTTTAACTCCTTTTTGAGCTTCTTCGAAGTTTATATAAAAACTTGGAATTTTTATAACACCTATATTGAATGTTCTATCCTTTGAGTTAAACGGCACTATATCAAAAGTAGCATCCTCATCAACAACATCTACCCTATCCCTAACTAACCTTACTGTATCTGGGAAAGCATCTATAGATGATTCTTTTTTTATAACAAGTAATCTCACAACCGACTCCTTAGGACCCTTTATTCGGCTCACAACATCATCTAATCTCCATCCTATTATGTCTTCAAATTCACCATTATCTCCCTGAGAAACAGCAATTATTTTATCTCCTTTTTCTAAAGATTTACTTCTATATGCTGGGCCCCCAGGCATAACTGAAAAAATAGTCGTGTATTCAATATCTTGCTGAAGTCTTGCACCAATACCCTCAAAAGTTTTACTCATATTTATCTCGAATCTATCTGCATTAACAGGAGAAAAATAATTAGTATGTGGGTCATAAAGTTCCGCATAAGAATTTATGAAAATCTCAAATACATCTTCAGAGTTAAATTGATTAATTGTTTTTTTAAATCTTCTATATCTTTTCTCAAGCGTTTCTTTGTTTGAGCTCCAGTCTTTACCTAATATTTTTAAATTAAGGACAGCATTTTTAATTTTTTTTCTCCAATAATTATCCATTCCTTCAACATCTTCTATCCAGTTAAGATTCTTTCTATCCAGTAATAATTCTTCTTCAATTGTGAAATTAGGTTCATTTTCTAACATTGAATTAACAAAATCAATTCTGTTTTTAACCCTTTCATGGTAAACTGTAAATATTTCATAAGCAGGCTCGAGATAACCAGAAGTTATGTAATCGTCCATCTGCCTTTCATATTGCTTAAAATAATTTATATCTGAATTATATAAATATTCTCTGTTTGGGTCGAGGCTTGATATATATTTATCTAAAATTTTTTCAGATAAGGAATCATTTAGATTGATTTTTTTATAATGGTACTTGGTGAGGAGCTGATGAATTAACTTAGACTGCTCTCTATGCTTTGAATTTGGATATAATACAGAATCCGAATTAACCTTATACCTTAAAGAGTAATTAATATTATTATTCTCTTCAGGAGTTATTATGACTGATAAAACAAAAATCAATAAACTATAAAATATCATTAGTATTAGAGGTTTATACCATTCTCAGGAATCTTCCCATTAAATTTACTAAAGTAAGCCACAATATGTTTCATGTCTTTAGAAATATCTCCTGATGGATTGATTTTTTTTCCAAAATTTACTGTCCTTTTATCAAAATCAAATCCTATTAATTGTATAGGAACTTTTGCATTTAAAGCTATAAAATAGAATCCTGTTTTTAATTTATTTACTTTTCTCCTTGTACCTTCAGGGAAAAGAGATAAAAAAATTTTATCAGTATTATTTATTACATTAACTAGATAATCAACTGAATTATTGTTTTTATTTCTTACAACAGGTATTCCTCCAAGACCTCTCAAAAATTGTCCAAAAAAAGGAATTTTAAATAATTCTTCTTTTCCAATAAATTTTATTTGGTTTTCCATATTAAGTTTTGATCTAAAAAAAAGACCCACGAAGAAATCATAGGCAGATGTATGAGGGCCAACAGCAAAAACAATCTTATTATCCGAAGGAATATCTCCAATTATCTTCCATCTAAATATGTATAGAAAAATTAACTTATTTAATAGACTAATCATTTATGATACCCATCTGCGAGAATTTATTTATTCTCTCATCAATTCTTTTGTCTGGTTTTATCTTCTCTAGAGATTTAATGTCATCAATTATTACTTTCTTTAACCTTTTAGCAGCGAGGTCAATGTCATTGTGGGCACCACCAAGAGGCTCTTTTATAACACCATCAATAATTTTCATTTTTTTCAAGTCAGAAGAAGTTAATTTAAGAGCTTCAGCAGCTTGTTCTTTGTAATCCCAACTCCTCCAAAGTATAGAAGAGCAAGACTCTGGTGAGATTACAGAATACCATGTATACTCCATCATATATACTTTATCACCAACACCAATTCCTAGCGCTCCTCCAGAAGCACCTTCACCTATAACTATACATATTACAGGAACTTTAAGTGTTGCCATTTCCTGAATATTTCTGGCAATTGCTTCAGCCTGTCCTCTCTCCTCTGCCTCTAGTCCAGGATAAGCTCCGGGAGTATCAATTAATGTCACAACAGGCATTTTAAATTTCTCAGCAATTCTCATTAATCTTAAAGCCTTTCTATATCCATCAGGATTAGACATACCAAAATTTCTGAATTGTCTATCTTTCGTTGTCCTCCCTTTCTGCTGACCAATTATAACAACTGATTTACCATCAATATCTGCAATACCTCCAACCATTGCCTTATCGTCTTTAGCAACTCTATCTCCATGTAATTCAATAAAATCATTGGTTATTTTATAAATATAATCAAGAAAATAAGGTCTTTTGGGGTGCCTGGATAGTTGAACCTTCTGCCACCTAGTTAGGTTAGAAAAAATCTCTTTCTTTAACTCATTTATTTTATCTTCTAGTAGTACTGCCTCATCATCTAAACTTTTACCGTTTTTAGCAGCTATATCTTTCATCTGGTTAAGCTTTTCCTCAAGCTCAATAATTGGTTTTTCAAAGTCTAGAGA
>CERS01066634.1_pt1 | contig 11444 bp, 12 predicted proteins | sample 356251 | NCBI WGS metagenome assembly CERS01 (sample SAMEA2621020, study PRJEB7988) | marine metagenome | isolation source: saline water (ENVO:00002010), including
AAAACATTATAGAATCTACAGGAGAAACTGTTTGGAGTTCTGATTTTATTCGACTAGACGAAGTATTTGACCCTTTAAATGCTCAAATAGTGATAAGAATATTGATGAAAAAAGGTTTTGAAGAGTTTGAGTTTAATATTCTAGATATTAAAAATGGCGATTATAAAAAATATAATTTTAGATTATTAAATAAAGAAAAATGTATTGTAAATAAAGAACAATATAACTGTTTAGTCTTGGAAAGGTATAGGAACGAAAGCAATAGAACAGTTAAGTATTATTTAGCCGAAGAGTTAGATTTTATGTTTGTAAAAATAATTGACAAAAATCCTGATAGAACAAATACCTTAGAGTTATTAGAAATATTAAGTTTTGGGTAATGTCACTCCAGTTTGTCCTTGGTATTTCCCCCCTCTATCTTTATAACTAGTTTCACAAATTTCATCAGACTCAAAAAATAACATCTGTGCAACACCCTCACCAGCATAAATTTTTGCAGGTAAATTGGTAGTATTTGAAAATTCTAAAGTAACATGCCCCTCCCACTCAGGCTCTAACGGAGTAACATTAACTATAATTCCACACCTCGCGTATGTAGATTTACCTAGACAAATGGTTAGCACGTTTCTAGGAATTTTAAAATATTCAACCGTTCGAGCTAATGCAAAAGAATTTGGTGGTATTACGCATATATCTGAATTAATGTCTACGAAACTTTTTTCATCAAATGATTTTGGATCTACAATTGCTGAATGGATATTTGTAAATACTTTGAATTCGCTAGAGCATCTCACATCATATCCATAACTTGATACACCATACGAAATTAACTTATTGCCTTCATCATCAACCCTAATTTGATTTGATGAAAAAGGCTTTATCATGTCATGCTTTTTTGACATCCTTTGAATCCACTTATCAGACTTAATAGTCATTTATTTCAACCCTCCCTTCTATAGCACGTGCAATAGTTGTACCATCAACATACTCTAACTCTCCTCCTATAGGAATACCATACGAAATCCTAGAAACTTTAGCATTTTTAACATGTTCTTTGATATATATAGCTGTCGCATCTCCTTCAACTGTGCTGCTTGTAGCTAATATCACTTCTTTAATTTTATTATCATCTATTCTTTTTAATAAATCATTTATCCCTAGCTCCTTAGGCCCAACACCATCAATTGGCGAAAGTCTCCCTAGAAGCACAAAATATGATCCTTTAAAACCTCCTGTTGATTCAATTGCTAAGACATCTGATGGGCTTTCAACTACACAAATACTATTAGCAATTCTTGATTGATCTGAGCAAATATTACATAAGCGTTTTGAAGTTAACATTCTGCATGATTCACATCTTTGTATATTTTGAATAGCTTCCGTAAGTGTATTAGCTAAGATACTTGCACCATCCTTGTTACGATCAAGAAGATATAAAGCCATTCTTTGTGCTGATTTCTTGCCAACACCGGGAAGAATAGTTAAGGCATTAATTAATTCTATAACCAAATCTTTATTCATTTTATTCACTAGGTTTTATAGTATTTGATTTAATCTTTCCATCAAATTTCTTAATAAAATTTTGAATATCAATATCATCATTTATAGATAAGTTTGCTTCTTCTTGTTTCTTTGTTTCTTCGTTAGCCTTTTTACTCAAAGGAGAATCAATCACATCACTAATTATTGTTGATATTTTTATTTCTTCAGATAGCGCATCTCTTACAATAGATTTAAATTCTAAAAATATATTTTCAGGTATATCGCTAATCTTAGGATCAACATTAAGTATTAAATTATTGTCTTTAAAAGAATTAAAAGACATATTGCCAAAATAATTTCTTGTAAAAGGACTCATTTCTAATGAATTAAAAAAAATAATCCATTCGTTATTAGAGGTTAAGATCGGCTTTTTTTCTGATTGATTTTTATTTACTACTCTTTCAGAAAGGTTTTTTTCACTTTTATTTAAATTTTTTTTTTCTATTTCGTTCTTTTTCTGAACTTCATTATTATCAGTAAGTTTTTGCAAAGGATTAAAGGTCAACATTCTTAACAAGCAGATTTCTAGAGCTTCTTTAGGGTTTGGATGAACAGAAAATTTTGAGTATGCATTTAAAGCTATCTCATATAACAATTGACAGAATTCTTTATCAACTAATGAAGCGAGCTCAATTATAGAATCTGAATCGTGTCCTTCAACAATTTGTTGAAGAGAGATTTTATGTAATATTGAAATAATATCTCTTAAAATTACATCATATTCTGGATTAAGTTCTTCAATATTATGAAGTATATCGAAGACTTCTTTCCCATTGCCATCTATAACTGATTTAATTAAATCATATAATAAAGAATCATCAATTGTTCCTAATAAATTTTTAACATCCTCCTGATTTAACAACCCATTACCATGAGCTATAGCTTGATCAAGCAGTGTAAGAGCATCCCTAACAGAACCGCTAGCAGAGTTTGAAATTAAATTTATGCTTTCCTCATCAAAACTAATGCCTTCACTATCTAAAACTTTTTTTAAATGAATGGATAGTAATTCTTCGTTAACTGTTTTTAAATTAAGCTGCAAGCATCTTGATTGAACAGTCTTAGGAATTTTTTCAGGATTAGTAGTTGCAAATATGAATATGACATGTGGGGGTGGTTCTTCTAATGTTTTAAGAAGAGCATTAAAGCTTGCTGTCGATAGCATATGAACTTCATCAATAAGATAAATTTTAAATCGTCCTTTTGCTGGCTTGTATTCAACAGTTTCAATTAATTCTCTGATCTTCTCAACCTGTGTGTTTGATGCAGCATCAATTTCTAAGAAATCAACACTCCTTCCAGCGGTAATCTCCTTTGTATTTGAACACTTATTACAAGGTTTTGAGGTCGGTTTAGGGCTGCTATCACAGTTCAAGCATTTTGCTAGGATTCTAGCAATTGTTGTCTTGCCTACCCCTCTTGTACCTGAAAAGATATATGCTTGATGAATTTTTTCTTGATCAATACTATTAATCAAAGCTTTTACCACGTGGTCTTGTCCAACAACCTCATCAAAGTTAATGGGTCTGTATTTTCTTGCTAAAACCTCATAAGACATAGCAAGGAATCATAACATGTCATTAGCAAAAACTGATTCAATTTCTTTAAAACTAAACCCTCTATTTTGAAGAAATGCTTTTTGCTTATTCTTTGTTTTAATATCGCTCGAAGGCCCATCTTTAAATTTTTTATTAAAAATTTTTATAGCCACACTTTCCCAATCTTCTTCATTAGCTATTATTTTATTAGAGATCGAATCATTAATGCCTTTATCAAGAAGTTCATAAAAAATTTTCTTTGGTCCAAAACCTTTTCTTTTTCTATTTAATACATATAACTCTGCAAATCTATGATTATTTACTAAATTATTAGATATTAATTTATTTATAACGGATTCTATTAGTTCAGTATCTTCATATCTAATGTGGAGCTTGTTTTTTATTTCTTTTTGTGAATGCTCGCGTCTAGATATTAAATCAAGAGCTTTGTTGTAAATGAGGTTATGAAGATCCTCTGACATTATTCAAAAGGGATTACTCTGGATTTACCATTTCTTTTAACGATCCTAACTCTTTGTCCTTTTGTATATACAAAGTCACTAACCTCTTGAATTATTGATACAAATCTTCCTTTGTCTGTTTCGATTAATAACTCAACTCCATCCTTCTTTGTAGCGGAAGACCCTATTTCAGATCCAATTTTAGAACCAATTAATCCGCCAACAACCGAGGCTATATCGGATTCAACCTCTGAATCAGTAGCATTTTTTCCGACAACTCCCCCAATTGCGAGACCAGCAGCGGCTCCAACCTCTCTATCACCTTCAATAGTAACCTTAGTAACGTCTGAAATAGTTCCAAAAACTACATATTGTTCTTTTTGCGCATCAGATCTATTAACAACATCAGGAGCAAGCGAAGTATTAATACATGAAGATATAAAGATCGTTAATAAAATTGGTAAATATTTTTTATTGTTCATTTTTTTGTCCCATTAATTTAAAATCATTTAAAAGATCTTCTTTAATTGTGAAATATATTCTATTTTTTTCAAATCCATCTAAAAGCTTTACTTCAAATATTTTTTCGTGATGTTTTGATTTCAAAATCTCAATCTTATCTCCTGTATTTAGTCTAACTAAATTTTTAGCATCAATCACAGAAAACTGATCCCAATCAGAGAATCTTCTGGCTTGATATGTATTGTAAGCGTCATTAGAAAAAAAATATAAAACCTTACTATTGCCAACTGATAATTTATTGCTTCTTGTTTCTAATGACCAAATTTGTCCAATTTCTACATCATCTATTGTATTTTTGGCATATATAAAATCAGATGCTACTAAAAAACATATTAAAAAAGATAATTTTATATTCATATTATTTTTGACATTTATATTTATAAAAAGTTCTTAGATAAACTTATCTTATCAATTTATTTTAACAAAGGTTGAAAAATATAAAAACGACTATAGATATTAATTGATAGTAATGCCATAAAGGATTACTGCATTAACAAGTGTATGCTTTTTAAGATACACAATTAAATAAAGTCGCTTTTAAGGAGGACTATTATGATACTTAATTTTACTGATCCATTTTTCACAACTCGTGTATTAGGGTTTGAACCTTTGTTTGATAGATTGCAAAGACTCTCAGAGTCTAACGAGCGATCATCAAGCTATCCACCATATAACATAAGTAAAGATGGTAACCATTTTGCAATTGAAATTGCTGTTGCTGGTCTATCTAAAGAAGATATCCAAATTGAACTAGCTGATGGTGTTTTATCAGTTAGCTATGATGGACCAAAAACTGAAGTTATTAATGGTGAAAATAAGGTTGTTTATCAAGGAATTGCTCAAAGAGCATTTAAACAACAATTCACTTTATCAGAAGATGTAATTGTTCAAGGTGCTGAGCTTGTGAACGGTTTATTGACTGTAAGTTTGGAAAAAATTATTCCTGATGAAAAAAAATCAAGAATGATTGAGATTAAATCACCAAAAAGAATCTCAAATAAATAAAACTCCACAAAGTGGTGATTGGGGTGCATAATGCACCCCAGATGTCTTTATAAAAATATAAGAAAATGAAATATTTAAAACTATTCTTATTGCTAGCATTATCTATTGAAATATATGCGAATCCAGTAGAAACAGGCCATGCTCAAGTTTCTTTGGTTAAAGGTCCAATAATAGATAACAATTTAGTTATCGGAATAAAAATGGATATGCAAGAAAATTGGCATACATACTGGAAAAATCCAGGTGATTCTGGAGGGCCGCTAAAAGTAAAATGGTCTTATGGAGAAAGTACCTCTGAAATAAGTGATGTTTTATGGCCTTCTCCTGAACTAATCCCTTATCCGCCTTTAATGACCTATGGTTATAAAGATTTTGTAATATTTCCATTCATATTAACGCCTAATAATAACACGGTAGAAGATTCGTATTTAGGTCATAAAATAGAGGCTGATGTAGATTTCTTGATCTGTGATGACATTTGTGTTCCCGAGAAAGCACTAATTAAAACAAATCTTCGGGAAATTAGCACGACCCCAGAATTTAATGAGTGGTTAAGTCGTGTTCCAAGCGTAACACTTCCAACTTTAATAAGTAAAAATGAAAATTTTTTAGAGATTAGGTTTTCATACAATAAAAATATAAATAACGTTTACTTCTATATTGAAAATCAAGATATTGTTTCGCATGCTGAAGCTCAAAACTTAATTAAAGAAGATAATAATTGGCTCTTAAAAGTACCAATAAATCCTAATAGTAAAATAGAAAAAACTATTGATGGTGTTTTATCTGTTAATCAAGAAACTTATTTAATAGATTCAGATCTTAAAGATAGTAAATCAAATAATTCATCAATTACATTTATTCAAGCAATAATTTTTGCTTTCTTGGGAGGAATAATTCTTAATTTAATGCCCTGTGTATTTCCTATAATTTCATTAAAAATTTTAAGTTTTATATCTATCGGCAATGAATCAAAATTAAAAATAAGGCAACATGCGTTATCTTTTTGTTTTGGCGTTATGATCTCATTTTTAACAATCGGTCTTCTGCTAGTATTTTTAAAAGAAGCTGGAACATATTTGGGTTGGGGTTTTCAACTCCAATCACCAATTATTGTTGGGCTATTGAGTATATTGATGTTCTTAATTGGAGTTATCTTATTAACTGATATAAACATAGGATCATCACTAACTAAATTAGGCGGCGTTGGGTCAAACTCTTTGAGTGGATCGTTTTTAACGGGAGTCCTTGCTGTTATTGTTGCATCTCCCTGCACGGCTCCATTTATGGGTGCTGCACTTGGATATGCATTAATACAACCTTCAAATACTACCTTGCCAATATTTGCATCCCTTGGTCTGGGTTTTGCACTTCCATATTTAATTCTTTCAATCTATCCAGGCTTGATAAAGTCTTTACCAAAACCAGGTCAGTGGATGGTTACCTTAAAAGAATTCTTTGCATTCCCAATGTTTGCAACATCATTATGGTTAATATGGGTCTTTAGCTTACAAACAAATACTGATTTATTGATTGGTCTTCTGTTAACGATGCTCATAATTGCGTCATTATTATGGATAATAATCAAATTAAAAAGTAAGTCTTTAAGGTTAATATCTTGGATTTTAATTTTAATTACTATTGTTTACGAAAGTTATCAAATAATATCTAATAATAATCCAAATGACGCAACCTTATCGGATTCAAGGTATGCACAAAATACAAAATGGGAATTGGGGATTGAAGAAAAATTAAGAAACGAAAATCAAGCCTACTTAATTAATTTTACTGCAGCATGGTGTATTACTTGCCAAGCTAATGACAAGATTGCCCTTTCAAGACCAAAAATTAAAGATTATTTAAAAGATAATAATATACGATATATCGTTGCAGATTGGACAAATAAGGACGATGAAATTCTTCAAACACTAGAGCTTTATGGAAGAAATGGTGTGCCTTTATATATATATTGGAAGCCAAATATGGAAAAACCACTTATTTTGCCATCAATACTAACAGAGCAAATACTTCTAGATAATTTCTAAAGTAAATAAATTAATAATATAATCCAATTCTGAGAAAATTAAATAAAAGGGATTAATAATATGTTTGGTACACCATTTCAACTTTTTGGAACTGTTCACCTGATTACGATCGCTATAATTATTATTGTTTCAATATTTTTACCTAAATTTTATAAAAATAAATCAGAACAACAAAAATCGTTAATGAAAAAAGTTATGGCCTGTATCATTGCGGCACATGTCATTATTTCACCTTATAAAGATCTCTACTTGTTAACAAATCCATATGATTGGAGAGAAACTGTTCCGCTTCATATGTGTGATTTGTCTGAAATATTTTTAGTATGGTTTTTCTTGGGCGGGCCTAGAATTCTATATCTATGTGCATTTTTTTGGGGTTTAGCTGGCGCAACAATGGCAATATTAACTCCTGATATACCCTATCATGATTTAGATTACATATTCTTTATGGTGGGTCATGGAATGATTGTGGTTGGAATAATGTTTGCTACAGTTAGTTTAGGAAATAGGCCTTATACAAAAGATATCCTTAAAGTTGTAGGAATAACATTATTTATATTGTTACCAATCGTATATTTACTCAACCTTTTGTTAGGTGCGCCAGCAAACTTCTGGTATTTGATGGCAAAGCCAGCTGGCGCATCTTTGATGGATGGTATGCTTGATCCTCCATTTCATCTATTACAAACTGCACCCCTTGCTATAGCAATGTTTTATCTTATTTATTTACCATATTTTATTAAAGATAATTTCAGTAAATAATCTTTGGTTTTTTGCTTTAATGGTATAAATAAACATAAAATAGGAAAGATTGGTTAAATATGGAAAATTTTTTAAGCTTAATTAATGACGTTTGGAATAGAGGTTTTTTTGGCATAGATCTCGGGTCAATAATTTCTTCTCTGCTAGTAATATTGATAGCACTCTTATGCAGAGGGTTTATTATTTCAGTTATCCTCAATTCGCTTTCAAAACTTGCTGATAGAACTGACTCAAAAGTTGATGATGAAATTCTTGATGCTCTAAGAAGGCCTGTTGGTCTTATACCTATAACGATAGCTATATATATTTGTACCCTTATTCTTCCTCTAACTGGCTTAATCGGTGACATCGCAACAAACATAGTTAAATCTTTTGTTATATTTACAATTTTTAGCGCCTTAGCTGGAAGCATAAAACCAATTTTTGAAGCGTTGGCAACAAGCTCATGGCTGACTGCTTCTATGCAAATGTGGCTTGAAAGAGCATTAAAATTCGTTGTTTGGGTTATTGGTCTAGCAATAATACTAGACATTTTTGGAATACAAATTGGCCCACTGGTTGCTGGATTAGGATTATTCTCTGTAGCTGTTGCTCTTGGCGCACAAGACTTTTTTAAAAATTTAATTGCTGGAATACTTATTATTGGTGAGCATAGGTTCCAACCAGGAGATAGAATTGAAGTATCTGGTCAACTTCATGGCATTGTTGAAACCATTGGTTTTAGATCTACCGTCATTAGAACTTTCGATTCAGCGCCAATGACAATACCTAATAAAGATCTTTCAGATGTAAAGGTTATTAATCATGGCGAAATGAATAATAGAAGAATAAATTGGAGAATAAATCTTATTTATTCAACATCAGTTAAGCAATTAGAATCTATTAGAAATCAAATAAAACAATATATCATCGATGATGAAAACTTTTTATGTGATGGTGATTTTGATCCTGTAGTTAGAGTGGTTGAGTTGGGAGCTAGTTCAATAGATATATTGATAGTAGCTTATGCTCCTAAAATGGGTTTTGCACCATTTAATAAACTAAAGGAAACATTGATTTTTAAAATAATGGCTATTGTTGAAGAAAATGGTTCTGAATTTGCATATCCCTCAACATCTCTTTATGTTGAATCAATGCCAAAAAATTAGTGATAAATGATCGAACAAATAATTTTATCTTCAACAATAATAATTTTATTAGGATTATTTATATGGGGAAAATATAGATATGATGCCTTAGCGGTTGGCGCCCTTGTTGTATTAGTTTCAATTAGCTCTTTTTATAATCTTGAAATAATTGACCCAAGAGACGCTCTAGAAGGATTTGCTAATCCAGCTGTAATGACTGTAGCTCTCGTTTTAATTATTAGTCAAGGTCTTAAAAATGCAGGATTGTCTGCACTATCAGGCAAGCTACTAGGCATTAGAACATTTACTGAAATTCAATTTTTGATCATCTTAATGTTGATTGCAGCTACCTTATCTTCTTTTATAAATAATATAGGTGCGCTAGCAATTCTCTTGCCTTTAACATTGAGCGTTTGCCAAAAAATGGATTGGCATCCTTCAAAATTCTTAATGCCATTAGCTTTTGCCTGTATTTTAGGTGGAATGAATACACTTATTGGAACACCTCCTAACATAATTATTTCAGATTTCTTAGAAAATGAAACTGGAGCCGGTTTCAATTTCTTTGACTTCTCATATGTGGGTATTGTTATTACAGTTATGGGAATACTTTTTATTTCATTCATTGGAAAAAAATTAATTTTTTTGCGAGAAAAGTCAAATGATAGACCTTTGATTAATCTTGAAGGCTACTTGTTTGAGGTTATGGTTAATGAAGGTAGTTCTGCTATTGGTTTAACGCTTTATAAATTTAAAAAACAAGCCGGTGAAGATGTAGAAATTCTTGGTATTGTTTCTGAAACCGGTTCTGTTAAAAAAGTACAAAATAACATGCGTATAAAACAAGGGCAGATTTTAGTTATCAAAAGCCCTCCAGATGACATTGGAGATATCTTAAATCTTTTTAATTTTTCAATTCCTAAAGAGTTGCATTCATTTAATGAAGCTGATCTTGAAGAAATTGAAGTAATGATTACGCCTGGTTCAAGATTAATAGGAAGAAAATATGAATTTTTTCTTAAGTTGGCATTTGAAGAGCTAAATCTATTAGGATTATGGAGGAAGGGATCAAAATATCGAACTAGATTAACTAGAGAAACTTTTAAAGCAGGAGATGTTTTGCTGCTGGGTGTAAGAGATCTTGATGAAGAGGATGTTGCTAATAAAATTAATCATTTGGGATTAATGCCAATAAGACAAAGAGATCTTCAGACTATTCCAAGCAGAAGTAGATTGCTTAAAGGTTTAATTTTATTTATTGGTTCAATTTTATTAGTTTCTTTTGATTACTTGTCACCAACAACTGCGTTTTTATTATGTGTCTTATGTTTTGCAAGAATTAAAATATTAGATAGTAATTTTTATCGAGATATTGATTGGCCAATTGTAGTTATGTTAGCAGCAATGATTCCAATTGGAATGGCAATGGTAAACACTGGTTTAAGTGATTTAATTGCTCAAAATATTTCTCTTTATACATCTGATCTCCATCCGGCATGGATTTTAATAATTATTTTAATAGTTACCATGGGGATAACAGATATTATTAATAATGCTGCTACGGCAGTTATTATGGCTCCTATATCTTACGGGATTGCTATGCAACTTGATTATGATCCAAATGCTTTTTTGATGGTTGTTGCCATTGGAGCAAGCTCCGCATTCTTAACACCTATAGGTCATCAATGTAATACTGTTGTAATGGGGCCAGGAAACTATAAATTTACTGATTATTGGAGAATGGGCCTACCCTTAGATCTTTTAATTATTCTTGTGGCAGTTCCCATGATTTTATTTGTTTGGACATAATGGATGATCAATTCAAAAGACCTAATAAATTAACAGGAAAACCTTTTAAACCAGGCTATGAAGATGAAGATGGTAGAATATTTTTAAGATATTTAAATAAGCATGGTAATGATGGTTATTACCTTGAAGAATGGAAAAAAGATATGAGTAGCTATTTAAAAAAAGCTAAAGAGTTAGGCATTAATCACGACTAAGATCCGCAATTGCTTCAATAATTTCTTGATATTTTATATAAAACTCTTTTGATTCACCTTCTGCATCTGTAAAAGGCGTAATAATATCAGACCCTGTTTCAATTGAACCAACTTCTAATAAAGCCCTTCCGATTTTAATAGCATTTTCAACACCAGCCCATTTGAGGTATTTCATAATCCCCCATTTTTGAGTTGATCCAAAATCATCTTGTGTGTATTTACTTATTCTAGTAATAACTATGTCGTTTTCTCTATCTACAAATGTAAATTGTCCAAATTTACCGCTAGTATTAAAGATTTTAGAATCTTCTTCATAATTAGAGACCCACCAATGTAATGAATAGTATCTTTTATGTCCATTCCTGCTTGGTGTCTGCCATACGGTTTGAAAAGTTTCATCAATAAATTCTTGTGAAATAATTTGGCTTCCATCCCAATT
>CERS01182250.1_pt1 | contig 11431 bp, 11 predicted proteins | sample 356251 | NCBI WGS metagenome assembly CERS01 (sample SAMEA2621020, study PRJEB7988) | marine metagenome | isolation source: saline water (ENVO:00002010), including
CATTAATCGCATTTCAAACAGCATACTTAAAGACGCACTTTCCTATTGAGTTCTTTGCAGCATCAATGACTTTAGATATTAACAATACTGATAAATTATCAATATTTCAGCAAGAATTAGATCGACTAAATATTAATTTATTGCCACCAAATGTAAATTCATCAAGTGCACATTTTTTAAGATATGAGGACTCTATTACATATGCATTAGGAGCAGTAAAAAATGTAGGAGTTGAAGCAATGAATGAGTTAATTAAAGAAAGAACAAAAAATGGTAAATTTAAAGATTTTAATGATTTTATTTCAAGAGTTGGGAGTGCCGTGGCGAACAAGAAAACCCTAGAGGCATTAGTATGTGCAGGCGCATTTGATGATTTTAATATAGAAAGATCATCAATATTTAATCAATCATCAGATATCGTTAAGTATCTAAAATTAATAAATGATAAAAAAATGAGTAATCAAGAAGATATGTTTGGAACAGATTCATCAATAAACTTTCAATTTTCAAAAAATGAAAAGTGGAGTAAATCATATTCATTAATGAAAGAGTTTGAGATGTTAGGATTCTATTTAACTGGACATCCCTTAGACCAATATAATGATAAATATCATGATTTAAATTTAAAACATTTTGAAGAAATTCTATTAAATAAAAATCTTCATAATAGTAAAGGAATATTATTGGCAGGAACTTTGCTATCAAAAAAAGAGAAAAGATCAGCCAGAGGAAACACTTATGCTTTTCTTAATTTTTCAGATACTACATCAATATATGAATTAATTATTTTTGAAAATAATCTAAGAAAATATAGAGAAATATTGCTAGATGGAGAATCATATGTATTAGGAGTAGACTTTACTTTAGACAATAATATTTTAAGAGGAGAGTTAAAAAAAGTTTTTACTTTTGATGAGGTTATAAAGTTTAATAAAAAGAATAAGAGCACATTTAAGCATAATAAGCCTAAGACAAGCTCAGTACTTAAAATATTTGTAAATGAAGATTTTACTAAGGATAAGCTAACGGAATTAAAATTGATATCAGGTGAGCATAAAGTAGAAATTATCATTAATAATCAAATAGTTAAGATTCCTGGAGATTTTGATGTTACTCAAGAAATGATTAAATTTTTAAAAACAATGAATGGAGTTATAGACATCTCATTCAATGAAGAAATTCATTGATGTATCTATATATTTCGTGTATCTAACCCTCAATTAATCACACAACGATAGCTTACTGCTGTCCGGTCCTTATAAAGGTCAAATTGTTGTGGATGTTTAACCGGAGAAAATTATGGATTTACCAAATTTTAAATTACAAGATCTAATTGAAGCAGGAGTTCATTTTGGACATAAGTCTCAAAGATGGAACCCTAAAATGTCTAAATACATTCACAGTACAAGAGAAAATGTTCATATAATTGATCTAGGAATAACGATTGAAATGTTAACTAAATCTCTTCAAGTTATTAAAGAAACAGTTTCTAAAGGTGGCAAAATACTATTTGTTGCTACAAAAAAACAAGCAGCAGGAAGAATTGCGGATCTTGCAACAGATACAGGCCATTACTATGTTAATCATAGATGGTTAGGAGGCATGCTTACTAACTGGTCAACTATAAGTAAATCAATCAAAACAATGAAAGATCTTGAAGTATTAAAATTAAATCCTAATAACGAATTCACAAAAAAAGAAATTTTAAAAATTAATAATAAGCACGAAAAGCTTTTAAGATCATTAAATGGAATTAGTGACATGAATAAGTCACCTGATTTATTATTTGTAGTTGATACAAGATTAGAACATATAGCTGTAGCAGAAGCTAGGAATCTAAAAATTCCAATTATAGGTATAGTTGATACTAATTGTGATCCAGATATAATTGATTTTCCAATTCCAGGCAATGATGATTCAAGAAGATCTATCGACTTATACTGTAAGTTAATATTTGAAACAATTATGAGCTCTAATCCAAATGATAATCTGGAAGTTAAGATATCTGAATCAGATAAAAATAATAATACAGATACTGAAAATATTCAGGATGAAAAAGGGTTAATAGATGATCCTCAGAGCATTGATGTAAAGACAGAGCAAACTGACTCTAAAAATGAATCTAGTCAACCTAAGTAGATGGCAATAACAGCAAAACAAGTACAGGATTTGAGGAAAATGTCTGGTGCTGGAATGATGGAATGTAAATCAGCATTATCTGAATCTAATGGTGAAATTGACCTTGCATTTAAAATTCTTAGAGAAAAAGGAATAGCTAAAGCAGAAAAAAAATCTAGTAGAGATGCTAATGAGGGTTTAATCGGAATTAAAATTTCTAATAATGGCGCTGCTATTGTTGAAGTAAATTCGGAGACTGATTTTGTTTCTAGAAACAAGGAATTTCATGGTTTAGTTAGCGACATATTAGACATATCAATTCAAGAAAGAGGAGATTTTGATTCTACATCCCTTAAGTCAAAGGATAAAGTGAATGATGCTGTAGGTAAAATAGGAGAAAATATTGTTTTTAAGAGATCTGGCTATATAGAGGGAAATGTACATACATATATGCATAATTCATTAGCTGATGGGTTAGGGAAAATCGGAGTCATTCTCGCATTCAACTTGAAAGAAGATAAGGACTTATCTGATGTAGGAAAAAATATATGTATGCATATAGCAGCGTCATCACCTCAGTCTATTTCCACTGAAGACTTAGATGAATCATTTATTAATTCTGAGAGAGAAATTATTGTTCAACAATTTAAAGATTCAGATAAACCTGATACTATTTTATCCAAAATGATCGATGGCAAATTAAACAAATGCCTTGATGATATAGTATTAATGAAGCAAAAGTTTGTGATTAATCCTGAACTAAATATTGAAAAATATCTTGAAGAAGAATCTAAAAATATGAATCTTGAGATAAAAATAAAAAAATTTATAAGATTCGAAATCGGAAAATAATCCATAGTGAAAAAAATAAACAAAAACCGGATACTAATTAAATTATCTGGAGAGTCTCTTATGGGAGATGGTAATTATGGCATAGAAATTAAAACTGTTGATTTAATTGCTAAAAATCTTAAATCTTTTTTAAATTTAAATATTGAGATTTGTATAGTGATAGGAGGTGGAAATATTTTTAGAGGAATAGCTGCATCCGCAAAGGGAATGGAAAGAGCAAATGCAGATTATATGGGAATGCTAGCAACGGTTATAAATTCTTTAGCTTTGCAGCATGCGCTCGAAAAATTAAATGTAAGCACAAGAGTTATGTCTGCCATACCAATACAATCTATATGTGAAACTTATATTAGGCGAAGGGCAATAAGACATATGGAAAAAGGAAGGGTAGTTATATGTGCTGCCGGAACAGGGAATCCATATTTTTCAACAGATACAGCCGCATCACTAAGAGCAGCAGAATTAGAATGTAATTGCATATATAAGGCGACCCAAGTTGATGGAATATATTCAAAAGATCCAAAGAGATATAATAATGCAGAAAGATTTAAAAATATTTCATATCAGAATTATTTATCTAAAAACTTAAAAGTCATGGATTCAGCGGCGATAACAGTAGCTAGAGATAATAATATTCCAATAAAAATTTTTTCTATTTTACAAAATAATTCTTTTACTAAAGTATATAATAATAAAACAAATTATTCTGAGATATCATGATAGTTGATAAAATAATAAAAGACGCAGAACAAAGAATGATTAACTCAGTTAAATCTGCAAAGAGTGAAATGGCAGGAATCAGAGCCGGAAGAGCATCACCTGGAATGCTTGATTCAATTAAAGTTGATTCATATGGTCAAAAAATGAATATTAATCAGATAGGCAATATTACAACTCCCGATGCGAGAACCATTAATATTGACGTATGGGACCATGCTAACGTTGTATTGATAGAAAAATCAATTAGAGAATCAGATTTAGGAATTAACCCTATGATTGAAGGAAATTTAATTAGACTGCCTCTACCTCAACTAACTGAAGAGAGAAGAATAGAATTTTTAAAAATTGCTGGAAAGATTTCAGAAAATGCGAAGATTGCAATTCGAAATATTAGAAGAGATGGCATAGAGAAAGTTAAATCTTTAGAAAAAAATAAAGAACTTGGTCAGGACGAATCTAAGAAATTTCAATCTAGCATTGAGAATATAACTTCAGAGCGAGTAAAAGAAATAGATACATCTTTAAAAAATAAAGAAGAAGATCTTAAAAATATTTAATATTTATAAACTCATAGTTTACATTCTGAAACATGTATAGAAAAAAAACGATAGAGCACGTTGCTATCATTATGGATGGCAATGGAAGATGGGCAGCTAATAGAGGTCTAAAAAGATCAATTGGTCATGAAAAAGGTATAAAAAATTGCATTAATATTATTAAAAATCTTGATGAATTAGATTTTAAAATAAGAAATATATCGCTATATGTCTTTTCAACCGAAAACTGGAAAAGGCCAATATCTGAAGTTAATTCTCTTCTAAAGCTAATTGAGAATTATTATGTCAATTTTAAAAATGTCGCTGATGACGAAAATTTAAAAATTAAACATCTTGGTTCAAATAAAAATCTTTCAAAAAAATTAATAAACATAATTGCTGACGTTGTTAAAATGACAAGTAAAAATACTGGGACTACAATTAATCTTGCATTTAATTATGGAGGAAGGAGTGAAATAATAGATTCAATAAATAAGAATAAATCTTTCAAGATAACTCATAACTTCTTATCAAAAAATTTATATATACCCGATCTTGCGGATCCAGATTTAATAATAAGAACTGGTGGAGAAATGAGATTAAGCAATTTTTTATTGTGGCAAGCAGCCTATTCAGAGTTGTATTTTACTAAAATTTTATGGCCAGATTTCAGAATAAGTACATTAAATAAGATAATTATTAATTATATGGGTAGAATTAGAAAATATGGAAAATAGATTTTCTAATCTAATAAGTTTTAATTTTGTAAAAAGATTTCTTTCGGCAACAATAATAATTCCTGTAATGCTAATACCAATTCTTTTAGGTGGCTATGTATTGATAATTACTTACTTAATTATTTTATCTTTTATAATTGATGAGATTTTTCATATCATAAGAAATAGTTTTAAGAAAATATTTTCTTTTCTTTATTTCCTTATATCAGTTTTTTCAATTATTGCCTTTATCATTTTATTAATTTCATCAGATATTAAAGAACTGTTTATTACAATAATTATTATAATATGGATTTTTGATACATTCGCATATTTAGGCGGCTCTATCATTAAGGGGAAAAAAATATTTCCTAAAATTAGTGAAGGGAAGACATTTTCAGGTTTATTTACTGGTACATTGGGAGTTATTATATCTTACGTGTTAATATTTAATTATATTAACTACGATCTATTAATTCCATTTTACTATGCTTTAATTTTAATAATTCTATCATTTATAGGAGATACAGTTGTTTCAATTTTGAAAAGACAAGCTTTTATGAAAGATTCTGGAAACTTAATTCCAGGACATGGAGGATTTCTAGATAGATTAGATTCATTTATTTTTGTCTTCTTTGTTGTTGATATTTACTATTTTGTAATTTTATGAAAAAAAATAATATTCTAATATATGGAGCAACTGGATCAATCGGTGATTCAGTTTTATCATTAATAAGAAATCATAAAGACCTTTTCAACATAGTTGGGATGACATGTGACAAAAATATAAAAAAATTGAGTAAATTAGCAAATGAATTTAACACAAAAAATATTGGCATAGCTGGTTACAATAAAGATCTAAATTATGCTAAATATTTTCCTGACAGAAAAATATTTTTTAATTTAGATGAATTTAAAGATCTAATTGACGATAACGTTGATATAATTATCTTTGCAATTTCTGGGACTTCAATATTGCAGTTAAGTCTTGAGATAGCAAAATCTGGTAAAATTGTTGGAATGGCGAATAAGGAATGTATTATTTCTTTAGGAGATATAATTTTAAATTCTGCAAAGTTAAACAATACAAAAATTATTCCGTTAGATTCTGAACATAATTCAATTTACCAGCTATTAAATAATAATAATTCTTTATTTGATTCTATTACAATTACTGGAACTGGAGGACCTTTTCTATTTAAAGATATTAAAGATTTTAAAAATATAAAAGTAGAAGAGGCAATTAAACATCCTGTTTGGAAAATGGGTAAGAAGATATCTATTGACTCAGCAACAATGGTAAATAAAGGGTTAGAAATTATTGAAGCGAAACATTTATTTGATATAGATATAAAAAAAATTAATGTTTTGATTCATCCGCAAGCAATCGTACATGGACTTGTTAGTTATAAAGATAGTTCAATAATTTCCTTCATGAGTTTTCCAGATATGCGCGTACCCATATCAAACTTATTATTTCCAAATATCAAAATTAATATTGATGATTTGCATTTAGATCTTGCACAAGTTGAAACTTTAAATTTTTATGAAGTGGATAAAATGAAATTTCCAGCGATTAATTATGTAAAAGATATTATGGATAAAGGAGGTTTAGCACCAAATGGATTTAACTACACAAATGATAAATTAGTGAATTTCTTTTTAAATAGAAGAATCAAATTTTTAGACATTATAAATTTTAACATTGCTACTTTGGATAAATTTTTTGCAACAAATTCTAACATTAAGAAGCCTACAATTGATGATATATTAAATTTTAATAAGTGGATTGATGAGAATATTTATCTGGGCGAATAATTCAAATTAATGTAAACTTAATTTTGTTAAAAACTATGAAATTATTTAAATTTATAATAGCGAGCTTTTTCTTTTTTCACTTTAATGTATTCGGTGATGATATTTCTGAAAATATTATTATTTCTATTGAAATTAATGGAATTCAAAGAATTGAAAAAGAAACAGTAGTTGCATATTCTAATATTAATTTAAATGATATTTATACTGAAGAGCTTGGTAACGATGCCTTAAAAAGTCTGTTTGAGACAGATTTATTTTCGAATATTGAAATTAGTTTTAAAAATAACTCTGTAATCATAACGATTGATGAGAATCCAACTATTAATTTAATTAAATTTGAAGGAAATAAGAAAATAAATGATGAAGATCTCTTGCTAGAGATTTATTTGAAAGAAAGATCAATATACTCCCGTTCAAAAATTAAAAAAGACGTAGAAAGAATGCTTACTCTTTACCAAAGAGGAGGTCGTTTATCTACAGAGATCAATCCTACTGTTGAATTATTAGATAATAATAGAGTAAATCTTACTTATGAAATTGATGAGTCTGATGTAGCTGAAGTATCTAATATTACCATCGTTGGAAATAATAACTTTTCTTCAAACGAAATCAAATCTGTAATGAAGACTAAACAAAAAAAATTATTAAGACCTTGGTCTAGTGCAGATAACTATGATCCAGATAAGTTAGAATACGACAAACAATTAATTACTGAATTTTACAACGATAATGGTTTCCCAGAATTTAAATTCACTTCTTCAATAGCCCAACTTATACCAAATAAGAATAGCTTTGAAATAATACTGACAGTCATTGAAGGTGAGAAATTTAATTTTGGTGTTATTGAAGCTGAAACTAAATTAGATAAACTATCTGTTGATACTATAGTTAGTGCTGTTTCTACTAAAGAAGGATCGCTTTATCAGGGTAATTTAATTAGAGAAAGTGTAAGCTTAATAAGAGATCAAGCATCTACTCTAGGATACACCTTTATTGAAATTTACCCTGACATCGACCTGGATTATGATTCTAAATCTATAAATTTAAAATATGTAATAAATGAAGGTCCAAGAGTATATCTTAATACAATCAATATTACAGGAAATACTAGGACAATAGATAGAGTTATAAGAAGACAAATTGAATTGTCTGAAGGTGATGCATATAATAAATATGCAATAGATTTATCTAAAAATAAAATTAGAGCATTAAATTTCTTTAGTGCTGTAGAGATTGAAGAAGAAAAGGTTGCAAATAGCGATAGGCTTAATATTAATTTACATGTTGAAGAAAAAAATACTGGAGAGGTATCACTTGGAGCGGGCTATTCATCTGCTGCTAAAACAACTGTTTCTCTAGGACTCAAAGAACAGAATTTTTTAGGTAAAGGACAAAAAGCAAAATTTTCAGCAAATTTTGCTGATACTCAGTCTCAATATGATATTTCCTTTGAAGAGCCATATTTTAATAATAAAACACTAAATTTGAGAGGTGATTTATATAGTAGATTTTCTGACCCAAGCTCAGTTAGATATGAGACAGAAGATCTAGGTGTAGGTTTTGGGATTGGCTTCCCCCTTTCTTCATCCGTCGCATACAGATTCTCATATGAACTTTTTACAACTAAAATTAAAGCTGACGCAAACGCAAGTGTCTACGAAAATCTCTTAGCAGGGACTGATACAGTTTCATCAATAGGTAATAATATAACATATGATAAACGAAATAGTCCTTACAAACCATCCTCAGGTTCATTGAGCAAATTTAATTCTACAATTGCGGGGTTAGGTGGAACTTCTTATTATATTAAAAATAGTTTTGATTATAGAAGATATAAAAGATTGTCAAAGAGTTTTGTTGGTGCATTCAAAATTGAAGGCGGGCACTTAAACGGATATAATGACAAATATGCTCCAATAAATGCAAATTATAAACTAGGTGGTAAAAATTTGAGAGGATTTAAATCAGGTAGAGTAGGCCCTAAAAGTGGCGATTCTTATTACGGTGGACAATATTACTACTTGACATCTCTTGAAACAAATTTTGATTTACCTTTAGATGAATTTGATATTACGAGTATATTCTTTGTTGATGCAGGAAGCGTTTGGGGTCTTGATTCAAGGTACGGTTCAATTGAAGATGATCATAATTTGAGATCATCCTTAGGAGTAAATGTAAATTGGGATTCAGCTATTGGACCAATTAACCTTATTTACGCAAAACCATTAATAAAAGAAGATACTGATACAGTTGATAGTTTTTATTTTGATATTGGGTACAACTTTTAATAATATATAAATTTAAATATTTATGAAAATTAGTCAAAAAATATATTCATTATTAATATTCCTATTTATACCAATTTTGTATTCATCCAATATTAATTCAGCTGAGTATCCTAATACATCATTGGCAGTTGTTGATATAAATTTAATACTAAACGATTCTAAGGTTGCTATAGATGCAAATAAACAAATAGAAGAAATAACTGACAATATCCAAGAAAAATTAACTGAAGATGAGACTAGCTTATTAAAAGAAGAGCAAAAACTAATAGAGGCACAAGGAATATTGGCGCCAGAAGCTTTTGAAGAAAATAGAATTGCATTTGAAAAAAATGTCCAAAACTATCAGATGAAAAGACAAGAAACCCTGCAAAATCTTGATAACATGATAGTAACCGTAAGAAAAAAAATTATCGATGAAATAAAACCAATTTTGGAAGAAATTTGCGAAGAAAAGGGAATTACCGTTGTTTTGGAAAAAGGGGCTAACTTAAATACAGGAATGCCAATTGTTATCTTAAATGCAGAGAATATGGATATAACAAAAATAGTTTTAAAAAGATTAAACAAAGTACTACCAAAAATTAAAGTCGAGTTTGACAAATAAATTTCTTTCATGACTGATCATGAATTTCATAGGAATCTGGGTCCTTTTTCTTTAAAGCAAATTTCAGATTTACTTAATGCTGAACTTGAATGCCAAGATGAAAATTTTTTAGTTCATGATTTTAATAATATAGATAATTGCAAATTATCAGATGTTACATATGTGCATGATAATTACACAGATAATTTTGATTTCATTGAAGCTAAAACTTTTATAGTTTCAGAGAGCAATATAAAAATTAAAGGAATTGAAAAAAATATTTTGAGAGTTAAAGATATTCATTCTGCTGTAGCTAGCTTATCAAATATGTTTTTTGTGCCACATGATGTGGTTTTTATTGAATCTCTTAAATCCCCAAGTTTTAAGGGTGATTACAAATTTTTAGATGATACAGCAATCATTTCTAATGGAGTTAGTATTGGTAAAAATGCTGTCATAAATAGTGGTGTATATATAGGCCATAATTGTAAGATCGGAGATAATGTCACTATAGAAAATAATACAGTAATTACTAACGCAATAATTGGCGACAATGTTAAAATTGGAAGAAATTCTTCAATAGGGCAACCAGGATTTGGATTTGCTATAACTAAAATAGGTAATAAAGAAATATTTCATAAAGGCAGAGTAATTTTGCAAAATAATGTTCAGATAGGGTCAAATTGTTGCATTGATAGAGGGAGTCTTAGAGATACTATAATTGGCGAAAATACATATTTTGATAATATGTGCCATATTGCTCATAATGTTATTATTGGGAATAACTGTGTTTTTGCAGCATGTTCAGGTATCGCTGGAAGTGCAGTTATTGGTAACTACGTTTTGGTAGGTGGCCAGGTAGGAATTAATGGACATATTAAAATAGGAAATAAAGTTCAGATAGCTGGAAAAAGCGGAGTTTATTTCGATGTTAATGACGGTGAAACAATAATGGGTAATCCTGCAATAAATAAATATAAATATATGAAAAACTTTAAAAAAAACTATGGAAGAAAAACTAGATAAAGATCAAATAGCGGAACTAATTCCTCATAGATTTCCGTTTTTATTTTTAGATGAGCTAATAAATATTAAAAAACTAGAATCTGCTACAGGCATTAATACTTTTAAAGAGAGTGAAGCATTTTTTAAAGGGCATTTTCCTGACCATCCAATTGTACCTGGTGTAATCTTAATTGAAATGATGGCTCAAGCAGGAGCAGCATTGATTGCGTATAGCATTAAGGATGATACCAAAGATAAAATTGTATATTTAATGAATGTTGAAAAATCAAAATTTCGAAATCCAGTTTTCCCAAACCACAAAATTTATACAGATGTTAAAGCACTTCGTTCTAAGGAGAAAGTTTGGAAACTTGAAGGTAAAACATATGATAATGAAAATAAAATAATATGTGAAGCAACATGGAGTGCAATGATTATGGATAGAAAAAATGTCTAAAATTCATCCTACAGCAATAATTGGTGACAATTGTATTATAGGAAATAATGTAGAAATAGGAGCCTATTCCATAATCAATGAGGGGGTTCAAATTGGTAATGACACAGTAATACATCCTTTTGTTCATATTTCTGGAAATACAGAAATTGGGAAAGCAAATACTTTCTTTCAATTTTGCTCTATCGGCTCTCCACCACAAGATTTAAAATTCAGTGGTGAAAAAAGTTTTCTAAAAATAGGGGATTCAAACACATTCAGAGAAGGGTGTACGGTGAATCCAGGAACAGAAGGAGGAGGCTTAACAACAGAAATTGGAGATAATTCATTATTTATGACTG
>CERS01102787.1_pt1 | contig 11399 bp, 9 predicted proteins | sample 356251 | NCBI WGS metagenome assembly CERS01 (sample SAMEA2621020, study PRJEB7988) | marine metagenome | isolation source: saline water (ENVO:00002010), including
CTATATTTTGCAAGCGGATTTGCAGAATGGACCTATAACACCGTAGCTGGAAGCGGTGGAGCATGGCTCCTGTTTCTTGGTATCTTCATGCTTGGAACATGGATAGCAACCCAAGCGGTTTATGACCTTGAGAACGTCGGCAGACAATACGGAGGATTATTCGGTTTCGCAGCTGTAGAGGCAGTCATTTTCGCACCTTTCCTCTTCTACGTATTTAATGTGAAAGAAGCCACAGGAGATGTATGGGGCGCAGCTGTAGTGACCGCTATGGGGTTTGCCGGTCTCTCACTAGTCGCATGGACTACCAGAAAAGATTTATCATTCCTCCGACCAATCGTGACGTGGGGAGTTATGGGCGCTTTGATCCTCATTGTTGCAGCACTCCTATTTGGCGCTAATCTTGGAACCTGGTTCTCAGTTGGAATGGTTGCTCTAATGGGAGCATCAATCCTCTACAACACCCAGAAAATTATGCAGTCATACCCAGCACACGCTTATGTTGGAGCATCAGTTACACTTTTTGCTTCGCTCATGACCATGTTCTGGTACATACTTCAAATATTCACTGACCGATAGAAGACCCTACAAATCAGGGTTATCGCGCCATCCAACAATGATGTGCTCAAGCCACCACTGCGGGGCTTGATCAAGCAAATTGCCAAGATGCGAATAATCATGCCAACGAGAAATCAGCCCATCAGTAATCTCCATAACTGAAGTAAATGGATGATCGATAACTTCTCCCGTGTGGAAACGCCACTGTTCAACATGTTCAGTAACAACTAAACTGTTTTCACAAATCATATTCTTAGGGAAATGCTCATATCCCTCCAAAGGCTCAATCCCAAGCCGAAGTCGAAGAATGATCTCTTCTGGTCCTGTCGCACCAACCGCGTCTAACCCAACATCTGTGTAGTGCGCACTATCAGAAAAGAAAGTTGCCATCTTTGCCCAGTCTCTATCAAAATGTGCCACCCAATAGTTCTCTACTACCTCTTTGTTACTCATTCGAAAACTCCATTCCTATAGTGCATTAGAGCGCGCCGACTCATTTGGCGCAAGTAAATAGACTGACATATGGTTCAAGGATGGAAAATCAATACGCCCAGATGGTTGACTTAGGACTTGGTGAATACATTACACAGGTTCCATCTACACGATATCCGGTTTACACGAGAGGCAATGCCGGTGAGGTATGGCCAGAAGTTGCTTACCCATTGACAATTACGTTAACCCGTAAAGCCGGCGAAATTGCCTCTGCGCAAGCTGCAATAAATGCTGGCGTTATCACCCTGAAAGATATTAAAGATGGCCCGACATGTTTCGGAGGCGTCTTTGCAGGTTACATGTACCTCAATTTATCTTTTGGGAGAATGATAGCTATCCGAACTCCTGGAACCACAATAGAAAAGAGTGATGCCACTTACTATGGCTCAGAACACGAGGCGCCAGAATATATTCCAAACAAACAGGATAAAAGCCTAATAGCGAGCCTGAGAATCTTAAGGTACGGCTGGAAAATGTTACATACGACCGATCTCCCAGTTCTAGAGCAAGATCGAAACTTAGTTTCACAATGGCAAAGCCGACTACCGGAAATACTTGATTCGCCAGATGAGGTTCTCGTCGCAGCTATACGTGAAATCATGGAACCGGCGAACCTATTATTTACACACCATTTGGACATTACAGGTCAAGCTGGTGGAGCGGTGCAGCTCCTATCTACTGTTTGTGAGGAACGACTTGGTGACAGGTCTATAGCTTTAACACTTCTTGGCGGGCTTGGCGATATAGATAGCGCCGAACCCTCATATGCTCTATGGCGACTGGGAAGAATGGCTACGAACAGTGATGAATTAACGTCAATATTTAATGCAGGGTTATCAGGTCTAGAACTTCGACTACGCCATTCGGATGCCGCAAAAGAATTCATGGAACATTTTGACAATTTCCTTGATGTATTTGGTAGCAGAGGACCAAATGAATGGGAAACAGCTTGTGAAACATGGGGAACTAACCCAGCATCAGTTTTAACACTCATAGACAGAATGCGGTTAACGGATGACCAAAATTCTCCCTCAATGCGCTCTCAGAAACTTTCAAAAAAACGAGAAGAAGCAACACTCAATGCTCGCAAAGACCTTAAAGGGTTTGGCTCTTGGCTATTCGAAAAGGCGTTACATTCTTCAATACTCTTTTCACAATCCAGAGAGAGATCCAAAACGACAATCGTTGACCTCATACATGTTGCCCGTCTCATAACAAGAGAATTAGCAAATCGAACAGCAGAACAAAGAAACAATGCCGAATTGATAGACCTCTGGTTCATACTCGAAAATGAATTAGATGAATTTATAGACAACCCATCCGCATTCGATGAAAAAATAAGAGAAAGAAAGCGCGTAAGAGGCGAACTTTCAAATCGTATTCCGCCGTTTATTTTTGAAGGGGAAATCCCTGACCCGAATACTTGGCCTCTCAGGTCTGACATAAAAGTTAACCACAAGGCACATGCCAATGCGGGTGAGATACTAAAAGGATTTGGGGGATGCCCTGGCGTAGCAGAAGGAACGGCCAAAGTTATCACGGACCCTTCTGACCCTAAAGATCTTGGCCCAGGCGATATCCTCATAGCTCCGCTAACAGACCCCTCTTGGACACCATTATTTGTCCCTGCAGAGGCTGTTGTGGTCAACGTAGGCGGTCAGATGAGCCATGCAGTTATAGTTTCACGAGAATTAGGAATGCCATGTGTCGTAGCTGTCAAAGATGCAACTGAAATTATCAAAGATGGAACACGAGTCAGAGTTAACGGATCAACCGGCGAAATCACTATTCTTGAAAACCCAGAATCATAAAACATTTAGAGAAAATAGAAATGAAGTTGTGGGTACGACTTATCGCCGGCATAATTATGATCTCAGCGCGGGGTGGAGCAGTTTGGTAGCTCGTCGGGCTCATAACCCGAAGGTCGCAGGTTCAAATCCTGCCCCCGCCACACAAAAATCTTCAAATGATTGGGGGCCTCCCCAACTTGCTCATTCTTGCTACTGTTTTCCATGAAAGAGGCGATCGTGTTAAGGGAGAAGAGGAGAGGCCTGAAATAAATCCCCTGAACATAGCAAGCAAAGCTTTAGAAGAATTCAAGTTTCTAGCAACTGTAATCCCCAGCCAACTAAGAATATAAATAGGGATCAAAATAAGTGGCAAATTGGCTTTGGCTATCCAAATACGATTCCGAAAAGTCAAGAAGATAGCTTCACTGTGCCTAGTCGGTTCTGTCCGAGGGTGTGCTACCTGAAGATCAGCAGCATAAAAGATTTTCCATCCTGCGTTGAGAATTCTCCATGATAAGTCAGTTTCCTCCATACTGTAAAAGAGGTCTCCGGAATAACCATAAACTTGATCCCAGGCTAACTTTCGAGCCACACTAGCACCACCTAGAAAGCTAGTAGTCTCCCCAGAAATAGCTTCTGACTTTGAGCCTAATCGAGGGATATGTCGCCTTGCAGTCAAACCATCCTCGTCGATGATACGAAGACTAGTTATAGCTATCGATTTATTTGCATTAAATATTTCTTGGACCTTATGAAGCAAATCGGTATCTAATAAACGAGCGTCATCATCTAGGAAGAGAATAAGACGACCACTAGCTTTCAAAGCCCCTAAATTACGTCCGGAAGGTATACCAACATTGACATCCGAGTGGATATGTATTTCTGCATCTACTGATTGGTCAGGAGCAATGCCATTCCACACGACAATAACTTCTGCATCAATATTTTCCTGCATCCGTATTGAGCTAATAGAGTCCTTAAGGCCTTCTGGTCTATCTCCCATTGTCAAAATAACTGCGGAAATATCAAACTTCATCAACTCAGTGTACATGAGCAGAAAATTGCTAGAGAAATACCCTAAAATACCAAATATGACAGATTTACCTTCGATAGATGAATTGAGACTTCGTTCTCAACCTCCAAATGTTATCGATCGGCCTAATGCTGAACATTGGATGGGAAGATTATATCTTCGAAAAATTTCACCCTACATAACGCGTCTCGCACTCAGGTTAGGGTTTTCAGCAAATTCCGTTACAGGGTTAATGATTTTTGTTGGGTTATTAGGAGTTTGGTGTTTCTCACTTCAGGGTCCGCTTGCGTTTCTAGGGATTCTAGGTGTTCAATTGTATTTACTTTTAGATTGTGTTGACGGCGAGGTCGCTCGATTTAACAAAACGCAATCAGCAAAAGGTATATATCTTGATCGATGGGGGCACTATGTCGTAGAAGTTTCAATATTTGTAGCTTTGGGTATCCGGGCATGGAATCAAGAGCAACTTATATACGTTGTTCTAGGTCTAATAGCAGCTTTGCTTGCATCCGTTGCAAAAGTAGAAACTGACCTTGTAGATTCGGCACGCCTAAATTCAAGTCTTGGCAAAATGCCAGACTCAGCCACGGTTATGAAGCCTAAAGCATTAGCTTCTGCCAGAAATATTTTTAGATACTTTCCTTTTCACCGTCTAGCACATGCCGCTGAAGCTTCCATCGTTGCATCTATAGCCATAATCTTTGACCTTATCTATAGCAACTTAGTTGGAACGAAAATCATTGTTGTGACGTTTCTTATTGTTCTTTCGCTAATCATGCCTTTACATTTAGTGAGTGTTCTTACATCATCAAGGCTTACTGTGGAAGGTGAAGCGCCCTGATTTGATGTCTGATACTTTTCTTCATCTTGCCAAGCAAAAGAAGTCCGACTGATAAACTTAGCGGTGGCCAAACTAAAAAGGTTACAAGCATCAGAACGCTTCGTTCTTCCCAAGAAAAACGCTGCGAATGATGTGCTGAAAGTCTTTCGAATCGTAATCCAGTTGAGATCATGACGCGACAGATTCCAGATAAAAGCAGTACTGATATAAAGATCCAATGATACTTTTCATCTGTTATTAGAAGAGCACTCCAAAATACAGCAAATTCTGCAACGCAAGTAAACACCGGTCCCAACCAAATAGACCTGTTAACAAGAGGAAAAGATGCAATGGAAAGTCCGATTACGGCTAGTAGAGCCAAACTCCATTTATCACCAAGTAACCAAAGCAACAGAAATAAACTAATAAACGCTAGTACAGACAACTCCCCGTAAACTTTCGGTAGCCGTTCTACTAACCACTTTGTAACAAGCCCGTCATCTCTCAGAATGCCTGTATTGATTGTTTTTGCGCCACCTCCTCGAAAAATGCGACCCAATATTTGGTATGTTGCAGCAAAGGCACTCCAAAGAAACAGAATTCTCAATGTCATATCAGCATCAACGACAATAATGCAGATTGAGATCAGACCCATTCGATTCCCATAAGGCAAAGTAATAAAATTCTTCACTTTCCTTTCCAGTCCGATAAAACCAAAAGGTTGGGACTGGACTGAATCTTTAGGTATCGAATGCGAACGGTGCATTTCGAAAGATTCATTCACAGTTGATCTCAACACAAAGATCATTAAGACAGCGAAGCTTACATCCCAACTATTGCCCGCCGAAACTGAACCAATGCCAAGTCCCGTTACCAAGAGTAATTCCTTTATCCTGTCTGACATCCAATCTAGCCATGCGCCTATTCGGCTGAACTTACCTATCATTCTCGCTAACTGACCATCGATGCAATCAGCTCCAAAACTAAGCTGCACCAGAATAGCCCCAGCTACATTCAGCCAGAAATTGTTTAGCGCAAACGCTGTTGCGGCAAATAAAGTTAAGGCGAAGGAACCTACTGTTACCTGATTCGGGGTTATTGACCTTTTGGAGAGCCAAAATGCTACATGCTGAGTCCAAGGGCTTACAGCAATCGAGGTCCAGAGATTATCCCAATCTTTTACTGCTGCTTTTCTTAGAAGTGCTTCTTCATCTCCGTTTCTAACATGTGATTCAAAATGCTCTTCTTTATCTTTAATTGTTAAGTATCGTGAGATAACAAAGTCCCTACCATCAACGACTGACACCGAAGATTCTTGAACTAAGGTTTGAAAAATAAAATCAAAAGGCGACACTTCTGACTTCTCAGTTCTGCCTTTGAAAAAACTCACCGGTGTCGTTTTCAGTTTCTCAATATCTTCTTCTGAAACAATCAGCATCCCACTGCGTACACCATTCATTTCAAGATTCTTACCATTTGCCACGTAATTTCTGCACACGGAAATGTCCGGAATTCTTTCCTGAGTCAATCGACCGACTAGTGTTCGGGTACTTTTATTTGGTGTGTTAGTGAGGAGTTTTAACGTTCCTGGAGTTGGTATGGCATCATGAGAGATCAGCATTAGATCTTTTATCTTCTGTCCCTCTAGCAAGCCTTTGTAGCTTTTAAATTGTTCTTTAGAGCTCCCTCTAAGAACGTGTAGCTCTTTGAAAATAGGGGCCAAGACTTCTATGAGAAGTTCCTCAGTTTCGATATATTGATCATCATCCGGATTAGTAAATGCAATAGCGATCATCGGTATCTTTTCGATCTCGTTATGCTTCGTTTAAGAAGTCGATAGTAGCCAAAGCTATCTTCCATCTTTCTCCTATTTTCCTTGAAGAAGTAAATGGAACTGGTTAGTAGCAGAACCATCAAAATCCCCGAGGATGTATTGCGATATCTCGATCCGCTTCGCTTTTAAGGGGTCGGTTTCAAAACCTTCTTCACAATTTAAAAGTGAACTCGGATCAGCATTTATCACATAGCTTCCTCTAGTCACAGGGTATTTAGAACGAAGTACATCCTCTCCTTCGTTCTTGCTATCACAAATAAACATTGGTTTAGTTGAAACCAAAAAGTCACTCGCAACAGAGGAATTATCACATATCAGTCCATCAACTTCATTAAATAATTTATGGATAGAGACGCGATTTGCTGGTTCAAGAAATTGGTGAAACGGAGTGGTTGGTATTCTCTTCGCTTGTTTATCGCCGTAATTATCAAAACCGGTTATTAAATTTTTAAGCGTTTCAAGAATACCAATCAGTGCTGGGTCATTCGTTCCCGTCAACGGGTGAGGTTTAATAATGATTTTAACTTCTGGTTTATTATTAAGTAACCAAGTTATTGTTGGCAAGGCAATGTTTCTCAACGAACAAAAGTCGCTTGCTCGCTCATGACCCTCCCATGTAGGGGCATAGAGTATTGTCTCTACCTTCTTCACACCTTTGGCGACATCAATAGAGTCAGTTAAGGGACGTCCGATAATCCTCAATTGTGAATCAGCGAAATGGACCCCATTCTCTTTGTATCTATCAATAGCTCTTTGTCCTGAAACAGCGATTTGATCATATGCTCTTGTTACTTTTGAAGAGCTAGCGCCTTTATCGCTCTCTCCATGAAGAAGTTGCACATGTCGAAAGTGAGATAAACGTAGAACATGGAAATTTTCTGCTGAATTATTGACATATAAAACCGTATTCACTGATTGAGGTAAAGCTTTTTCTACATAAGAAAATCTTTTGATTCCAATCACAGGGATATCCGGATCTAACTCGTTAATTGGGGCACAAAGTTTCAAATTCCTTGTTAGGACCATAGTCTTCATTCCGCTGCTTTTGATATAAGGAAGCCACTGATCTAATTGATACAAAGAGTCTTCAGAGTCAGCAGAAAAATAAACCACTATCTCAGGCATGAAATCTGTTGCTTGCCCAATTTTTTCCTTTGCTGGAGAAATTGAACCAGATTTCCATACAGAAAGAATACATTGGGTGACCAAAGGAAAGATACGTAAGGCATTGACAGCGATCTGCCCTAGAAGAAACAAAAGTATGACTTCATTTTGATAGTCGAAGAATATTGAAAAGCTAAGCACCAAAAGTGGTTGCATGTAATTAGATAGGGAAGCTAAATTTTTATCGAACTTTAAAGATGCCACGTAAATCTTTTCTTTAGATACGTCACTATTCACAGATTTAGGGAATCCCACCGCCTCTGCCTCACCTCGAATAAGAAGATTTATTAGGTCAGCTAAAATAACTGTCGTCACAATGAAACTGATCAAACCAAGAACCGTTAAAAGGGCATATTTCGAATCAGTTCCGAAAGCTTTTTGAATAACTAAAAGAAAAGCTAATGAACGAATTAGATGTTGGCTATTGCCATATTTATTAAAGAGGTGACGTCTAATTCGTTCTGAGAATGGACTTATTAACTTATCTCCCGACACAATTGCCGATTTAGAGAAGATCCAGACACAGAAAATTAATATTGATGCTAAGCGTAATGCATCTATGGATAAGGAAACTACCAAGCCGGCAAGTGCCAGAAGAGTAGCTGTTAATAAAATTATTATCCGATTTTTGTAAATTCTTTTCACAATCGAACTTGGATTGTCTGACCGCTTATAACATCAGCATCTGGGCCGATAAGGAATCTTGTCACTCTAGCAACTGCGTCAGGTTGCATTATTGTCGACTGATCTTCATCAGGCGCAAGTACTTTCCTTAGCTCAGTTGCAGTTCTACCCGGAGCTAGACAATGAACTCTAATCCCATATGGTTTTAATTCTTCCGCCATGGTATTTGAGAAATTAACCATCGCAGCCTTTGAGGCTGCATACGCACTCCAACCTGGTCTAGCAGAAATTCCTGCAGTTGAGCCTATGTTGACGATGCAAGGATTTGAACTTGAAGATAGCAGCGGAATAGATGACCGAACCATAAGGTACGCTGAGAAAACATTGACGCGGAACATTTCTTTCCAGATCTCTGGTGTTGTTTCTTGGACTGAAGTTGCTGGGATAGCAAAACCTGCGCAATTCACCAATGCATCCAAACCACCGTGATCGGTTTCAACATCGTGCATTAGTTTGTCAACGTCTGACTCCTCAGCGACATCACAGATGTGGGTAGTAATATCACAATGCTGATTTATACCTTGGATTTCTTCTTTAACATTACCGAGCAGATCTTTGGATCTTGCAACAAGCATAAGGGCAGTAGCGTCTTTAATAACCTCTGCGGCTATTGCGGCTCCTATACCCTTACTTGCTCCCGTTATGAGAATTCGCATAATTCAGCTATCTCCAAAAATCAGTCGTTCGGCTATAACTAGGTCTTCTGGATGCGTGATTTTGATATTCTTGTTACTACCTTCAACAAACATGACTTCATGACCTATTCGATGAACTAAAACGCTATCTTCCGTTGCTTCCTGATTCTTTTGATGAGCAATTTCATGGGCCTGTTTGATAATTTCAGTACTAAAAGCCTGAGGAAGTTGGACATTATGCAGTTCCGAACGGTCAAGTTCTGCTCTCATTGTGTCGCCCCCAACAGCAACTGTGAAAGGAATTGGCACAGTAGGAACCACACAGTCAGCATCAATACTTAAAACTCGATCAATTAGCTCGTCATCAATCAAAGGCCTTGCGCCTTCATGTATCAACACACGCTCGGTTGAGACATGCTGAAGTGCGCAAGTAACGGATTCTTGTCTTGTAGACCCGCCTTCAACCACCATGCAATAACCCTCTAAACTGTAATCAGCAAGCATAGCTGTAATAGATTCGATATTCCCAGGAGCCGCTGTCACAATAACGCGGTCAATGCTTTTATGATTTATTAGTCGTTCTAGTGAGAAGATCATGACAGGCTTCCCAGCTAAACGAGTCAGCTGTTTATCAACCCCGGCACCCATTCGCCGAGAGGTTCCAGCAGCTAAAAGTATTGCATCCATGTGTTCTCCGATGTCAATCCATAAATCTAGCATACGGAACTTGAACTTCTTACAGATAACCAAATGTAATTTATAGATTTATCTAAGTAACAAATAATCTAAAGACAAGCTATTATCTAAACAGTTGTTGTGCCGATACTCCAAAACATTAAGTTAAGGTATTGAGATGGCTATTGCGATTATTCTTGCAGCTGGAACCGGTGAGAGATTCTCGAAACAAAAGCCGAAACAACTTGCAGAAGTAAATGGAAAAGCCATCGTTGAATATTCACTTCAAGCTTTTGAAGAACACAGTGAGATAACAGAAATAATCTTGGTAATGAAAGAAAACCAAATTCAAGAATTTGAATATGGATTTAGGGAAAAGTATAAAAAACTCACTTTGTTCGTAAATGGCGGAACGACTCGTGCTGAATCGAGTGCTAACGCCCTATTTGCCCTCAAAACGCATTCGCAGGAAAAGGTACTCATACACGATGCGGCCAGACCCTTGGTATCCTCCGAAATTATCAGTTCATGCCTTAACTTACTTGAAACTCATGATGCTGTTATGACAGCAACGCCAGCAACAGACACCATTGTGGAAGCCAAATCAGGAAAGGTAATGTCGATTCTCCATAGGGAAAGTCTGTGGTCTGCTCAGACACCTCAAGGATTTAAATACGAAACGATACGAGACGCCTACACCAAAATGCGACAGCACCCAGAATTTAAACCAACAGATGATTGTGGTGTCCTGAAAAGATTTTTCCCAGATACAGAAATTGCGTTAGCGGTTACCCAATCCAACAACCTGAAAATTACATATCCAGGTGATAAGTTTCAAGCTGAAAAACTTCTTGCTATCGATAACGATCCTCAAGCCAACTAGATCATAGTTTTTCGGAATCAATTTTTCCCATCAGCTAGAGATGACTGCTTGTACGAATTAATAACAAAGTCAACATCACCATCAAGTTTTAGATAGCCGTTCTCCAACCAAAGTGCACGGGTGCACGTTTTCTTTATCTCTTCAAGGTTATGAGTGACCATGACTATAGTCCCAGCTTCAGCTTGCATTTCACGGACTCGTTTCAAACTTTTCTCACGGAAAGTTTTATCTCCCACGGCAAGAGCCTCATCTATGAGAAGAATTTCAGGTGTCCGAACAGTTGCAATTGAAAAGGCTAATCTTGCCCTCATCCCACTTGAGTATGTCCGGAGTGGTCGAGAGAGAGCATCGCCTAGTTCAGTGAATTCCTCAATCTTTTTAAATTCCTTGTTGATCTCCTGAAGTTGTAACCCCATAGCTAAAGCACCGATTTCAATATTTCGGTGGCCAGAAAGCTCAGGTTTTAGTGCAGCATTAACACCCAGTAATGCAGGTTCAGAACGAACAAGTACAGATCCGCTTACAAGGGGTACCAGTCCTGCAATAGCACTCAAGAGTGTACTTTTCCCAGACCCATTTGAACCAAGGACTCCGATTACTTCACCTCTATGGATTGTATTTGTTACACCCTTGAGGGCATTAACAACGGTCGCTTCACGTCCTGAAAATCCGGCAGAAGCTAAATGGCGAAGGGTTAGATGTTTATCCACGTAGACCTTGTAGTCAACGACAACGTTGTCCACGTGAATCGTTATCTTATCATCAAACTCCATACGAGGATTCACCTTGCCTGAACCAGAGGATACCGAAAATGAAAAAAGCCACTGTCCAGAG
>CERS01186392.1_pt1 | contig 11394 bp, 10 predicted proteins | sample 356251 | NCBI WGS metagenome assembly CERS01 (sample SAMEA2621020, study PRJEB7988) | marine metagenome | isolation source: saline water (ENVO:00002010), including
TAATTCCCGTTTTCTTATTAAAATCAATAATTTCATCAATATTCATAAATAGATTTTGATGTCTTTGTCCGCCGAAGTGCCAAGGGTATGGAGCCATTATTTGAGGCAAAATCTCAATGCCATTTGTATCAAGAGTATTAATAGAACTAATTAGATTCTCATAATAACTTGTTTTAAGTTCATCTATTATAAAATTATCTTTTGAAAATCCACCACAATTAACTATTATCATAGGCTTGGTTGTGCATGGAAAATATTTTTTCAAACCTTTTGTTACATCAATAACTTTTTGCATACATGAGATAGATTTATTTCTATAATTCTTGTCTAATGTACATAAATCAAGTAAATGATCATTAGCAAATAATTCAGGTGCATGTACTAAAAATCCACAATCATATCGGTTTTCTAAAAAATCACTAGGAGATTCATCAAGATCATTAAAGCTCATATGAAATTCAATTAAGTCTGGGGTTGTAGTTCTTAAAAGATTATTTATATCATGATATCTGACTGGTAATGCCCAATTTCTTTTAAACTTATATTTTTTCTTAGCTTTTACGATCTCTTTATAATCAGACTTGAAAATCGGACTACCTTTTTTTATATCAGTGATTGCTTTTTTACCAATTAGGCTATCTAATTCACTGGGTTGAATTCCTTGACCCGGACTTTTAATTACAAACATATTTTTTGTAAAAGTATCGTTTTTATCGATGTCCAAGTCTGCATAAATGCTTTTAGAAAGATTTTCTCTATTGATAAGCTCGCCTTGAGTTATCACTCTATCTGCATCACTTCCCATCGCTTTTTCAATCTCACGTATTCCTTTGACTAATTCTTTAAAATCATCTTTTTCTAAGCTAGCAGAATGGTCCGGACCCTCCATACTTCTATTTAATGTTATATGTCTTTCTATTATAACTGCACCCAATGAAACTGCAGCAAGTGTTACAGCAATACCACGTTCGTGTCCAGAATAACCAATAGGTATTTTATACTTCATTAGTTTTTTCATATAATTAAGATTGATATCTTTGAATGGTGCTGGATATGTTGAATTACAATGTAACAATGCGAAAGATATTTTATTTTTTCTATTTTTTAAATATCTAACAACATCGTCTATCTCTTTCTGTGTTGACATTCCCGTAGATACTATTAATGGTTTATTTTTTTCACAAAGATGATCTAATAAGGGATAATTAGTCATGTCAGCAGATGCTACTTTGTAAGCAGGTACTTCAATGCTCTCTAAAAAGTCTACACTTGTAATATCCCAAGGAGTACATAAAAAAAGTATATTTTTACTTTTACAATATTCAGATATTTTCTTAAAATCATCAGATTTGAGCTCAAATCTTTTCAAGAGACCTAGTGTATATTGTGTTGATAAATCACCTTTTGACATATTAAGAGCATCATCAGAATATAGCTCATCGAGACATCGTAACTGAAATTTTACACAGTCAGCACCTGATTCAATCGCTATATCGATTAATTTAATAGCATTATCGAACATACCGTTATGATTCATACCAATTTCAGCAATAATAAAAATTCTATTGTTTTTTCCAATTATATTATTATTAATAATCATATTTTTTTCTTCGTAATCCATCGTCTTAATCCAGTATTATCAAATGTAATGGTTTCTATTTGCAAACCTTTTTTAGTTAATGCATTCATTAATTTAATCTTGTTATATGTTGGAACATAAAAAAGAAAAAAGCCACCAGACCCAGCCCCCAAAAGTTTTCCGCCTAATGCACCATTTTTAATCCCAAAATCATAAATATTATCTAAGAATTTATTTGATATTTTAGAAGAAAACTTTTTCTTAGTTTCCCATGCTTTTCCTAAAAGTTGACCAAAATTATCAATCTGCCCCTTAAGCAATTTTGATTTCATTTCATAGGCAATATCCTTAGATGTTTCAGCATATTTTTTTTGTTTTGCATTATTCATTTTAGTCTTCTGATCATTATGAATGGTGTTAGAGTCATGATTCATCCCCGTGTAACAAAGTATTAAGGAATCTTCCAATTCATTTTTAATATCATCACTAATTCTTAATGGATTAACAATGTTTTCATCATTTTTTAATTCTATAAAATTAAAGCCACCAAATACTGTTGCATATTGATCCTGCCAACCACCAGATAAGTTCAAAACAACACGTTCTGCATGAAATGCTAATTCTGCAATTTCATAATCATTAAATTTATTTTCTTTAAAATTATTAAAAGCTCCAATAATTGCACTAAGAAGAACAGCTGACCCACCTAATCCTGAACCAGGTGGTACATCACTATAAGTAATTAAATCAAAGCCAAACTCTGGTTTTAAAATCTCTATGACCGATTTAATTAAATCTAATTCACCATCTAATTTAATTTCATCAATATGGTTAAACTGAAGTTTCATATTTAAATCATTAGAAGTAATTGATATTTTTTTGTCACTTCTTTTTTCTAATATTGCATGCGTGAACTTATTAATAGTTGTATTCAAAACAACACCACTTTCTTTATAAAAATAAGTTGTTAAATCAGTTCCACCTCCAGCAAAACTAATTCTAACAGGAGACTTTGCCTTAGATACAACTTTCTCTTCTTCATTCCAAATAATATTCTTTTTAGAAACAACCGTAATTAGTTTTTTCTTTTTATTAAGTATTGGTATTATTCTTATTCTTGTATCGAGAAGCTTTAATATGTTCTCCTTGGTAGCTTTTTGTTCATAAAGAAAAACAAAATCTTTATTGATGTATTTATTTATTTTAAGATTCAGATTTCTCTCTTTTAATAATATGCGTCTAATATCGCCATCTGTTATAACACCAATAACAATACCCTTGTCTTCAACAAATACAGCTCCAAGCTTATTATCATCTATTTGCTTTAAAACAGATTCAAGCTTTTCATCTTTATTTACTAAATATTTATTTTTTTGCATTTTTTATATAGTTCCTCATTTTTTCATAGTCCTCTGGAACTCCAATATCAATAAATACGCCATTATATAGATATGTTCCTATTTTATTGGTATTACTATATTTAATGAATTCATCTTCTATCATGAATGAGTCTTTTTGGTTTTTTTGAATAAAGGTGCTGTTTTTAATATAGTAACAACCAATACTTATATATGAATTCTTTTTTTTAGCCCCTTGTTTAGAAAAGCTTTTTACTTCATTATTTTCAATTAATAAAGTACTCGATCTTTCACATTTTTCTTGATACATGCTTATAACATTTACATCATATTTAGAGGTATTAATAAATGTCTCTAAATTTGGCTTCATATATGTATCTCCATTAAAAATTAGCAAATCATCATCATTTTTTAAATTAAGTTCTGAGATCGCATTTTTTATTGCGCCACCTGTTCCAAGAGGTTTGTTTTCCTTAATAATCTCTATCATACTATTTTTTGAATAGTATTTTTCTATTTTATTTGATAAATGGAAAGTTAATAAATAAATTTTTGTTTGATTGAAAAATTTTCTAATTTCATTAATTTGATATTCTAAAAAAGGTATATCATTGATAGGAGCTAATGGTTTAGGTACATCATTAACCACACTGTTGAGTCTTGTGCCGAAGCCACCAGCTAAAATAAAAATATTTGGCAAATTATCAAATCTTAGATATTCTTTATATGTACAACATTACTTGTTTTATATGGTTTATACCCACTAACAGCCTCATATAAAATATTTTGTATATCTATCAATGATGACCCAGAGTCTAAAGCTTTTAATTTATCAATAAAATCCATAATTTTTTCATAGCTTAGCTTTTCTTCATTTGCAGACATTATATGATCATGTATAGTTTTACTTACATTATCACCTATCAATAATTCCTCATAAAGCTTCTCGCCATCTCTTAGTCCAGTAAACTTTATTTCAATATCACCAGATGGATTGTCCTCATTTTTTATGTCTTTGCCACTAAGCTTTATCATTTCTTTTGCTAAATCTAGTATACTGATAGGTTCGCCCATTTCCAGTAAAAAAACATCACTTCCCTTGCTTAAGGAACCTGCTTGAATAACTAGTTCCGTTGCTTCGCTTATAGTCATGAAATAACGTATAACTCGCGCATCTGTCACAGTTACTGGTCCTCCGGCTTTAATTTGTTTCTTGAATAAAGGCACCACACTGCCAGAAGTATCAAGGACATTACCAAATCTCACCATACAGAATTTAGTTTTAGATTTAGAAGAAGGCATGTCGTCCACAACATCTTGAAGAGCTTGAAGTATTAGCTCAGCAAACCTTTTTGTTGCACCCATAATATTCGTTGGTCTAACTGCTTTATCGCTTGATATGAGAACAAAGTTTTCTACATTATTCTGATATGCCTGATTAGCAACAATAAAAGTTCCTAGTATATTTGTTTTGATTGCAGCTAAAGGGTTATGTTCTACCAAAGGTACATGTTTATGAGCTGCAGCATGATAAACAGTGTCAATTTTCTCATTTTTAAACAGTGTATCAATAAAATCTAAATCAGAAATAGAACCTAAATATGATTTTAACTGCACATCACACATAGTGTTATTTTTGTAATCATTTAATTCTCTATCAATTTCATAAAGGAAATATTCAGATTGTTCCAATAAGATAATCTTATGCGGATTCAATTTAACAATTTGTCTTGCTAACTCCGATCCAATTGACCCTCCACAACCTGTTATAAGAACACACTTTCCTTCTATACAAGCCTTTAATAGATATGGATCAGGATTGACTGTATCTCTGCCTAACAAATCATCAATATTAATTTTCTCTATTTGAGATAATTTTAATTTCCCATTAGTAAGATCTTCGATGTTAGGCAATTTTCGTATAAGCTTCTGATGTTCCTTTAAATTATTAATAATATTTTTTAATTTTTTATTCTTTTGATATTGATTAGTAATAAGAATTTCTTTAATATCTTTCTTTCCAACTATACTTTTTATTTTTTCAATCGGATAAACTGGTAATTCATGTATTGTTACTTTCTTATCAAGATTATCATCTGCAATGAAACCTACTGGAAAGATTTCACTATCATTTTTCAGTATTTCAGCTATTTGTCTTGATGAGCTTGATGTTCCATAAATAAGTACTTTATGCATATTATTTATAAGTTGTTGGGTTAACAATGCTCTAGCTGAATAACGGGTAATATATATAAATAAAGTTGAAAGAATAAAAAATATTATCATTGCTGATCTAGGAACTGGTATAAGCAAGCTATAAGCTAAAACACCCCATATTATAGAACCTATAAATGAAGCTTTTGTTATCTTGACATACGTCTCGATATTAATGTAACGAGTGATAGATCGATATAATCTTGATAGTATTAAGATGGGTACAATACTAACTAATGCTAGAAGCAGTAATGTATATAGATGCATGGTAGTTGCACCTGTCAATGCATACCCATCAGAAAAAGTAAAAAAGCTTCCCTGTCTAATCATTAAAGATATCCATAAAGCTGCGCTAATAGTAATAATATCAGCTGCTACGAGTACTAATCTCTTTTGTGTTCTGCTTAAGTTTATTAAATAATTCTTCATACTCTTATTATCTAAATACTAACTAATTACATGGTTTAAATCAAATTGATGATTAACCGGAAAGCATAATATTCGTTTTTTAAAATCATCATTAAGGAAAGGTATTGTAGACATATGATACTTAGGCCATGAAATAATACTAATATTATTAGAAACTCCCCATTTAATCCATTTAGCGATAATATCACTATTATTTGCATAACATGGAAACACATAAGGACATATGTCTCTGCTTAATAGTTGGCTAGTAAAAAAGTTTAAATCACTATCTTCTAGATACTTTTGCCAAAATTGATAATTTTTAAATCGATATTCTCTAATCTCTTTTTGACCGAATCTATAATTATCAAGAATAGTTTTTGAGAAATTATCAATAGGTTTTGGAGGAATATACTTAGATGAATGTGAAGCAGTTTGATTCAAATTATTTTTTGGAAAGATATTTTTTATCTCTCTCAACGAATATAGTAATTCACTAAAATCTGGAAATCTTGTGTTTGTTTTTTTATTAAAATTTAACTGTTTAGAGTTTAATGATAATTTTGAGCCACTTAAAAGAGGTAACATTTTTCTAAAACTATTGAAAGATATATCCCCAAAAGTACCTAGATCTTTTTTATTAAATTTAGAATAAAGAGAATGCGTATTATCCTCAATGAAAATGCAGTTTTTTCTATTTTTAATTTTATTTAATTCGACCCATTGAGATGGAAAGCCAAAATAATTGACAACTAGAACAACTGATAATTTATTAGTCATACTTTTTTCCAATTCATCTATATCAATTTTCAACTCACTATTAATATTATAATATAATATATTAATATTTAGATTTTCAATTATAGTAACTACTTCTTCACATATTAGGTTCGGTAAATGTATAGTTGTGAATTCATTCTTACTTTTAATCAGCTCTATCAATGCATATTCCAAAGCATACCTTCCAGACATAAAATAATTATCATCATCTTTTTTTGAACCATTAAACAATGCATTTAATAATATAGAGTATTTAAATAACGGTTGTATGGTAATTTTTTTCATTTCTTATTTAATCCAAAGTAATTATCTAATAGAATATAATTTCTCTTTGGTTTATATTCTTCAGAAGTATCAAGTATCAAATCAGGATTAACCGGTATTTCATATTTTGATAGCTTTGAGTAACCAATTAAATCTGTAATTTCTTTATTATCAGCTTTTGAATATAATTTCTTTGTATCTCTTTTTTTCAAACTTTTTATGTCTGCATATACATAAATAAAACAGATATCATTATTAAATATTTTTTTTATATCCTTTCGGACGGACTCATAAGGTGAAATGACAGATACAATTGTAAAATCATATTTTTGATATTCATTTTTACAAATTTTTGATATATACATATTGTTTTTGTATATATCATTTTTGGAAAAACCTAACGGAATATCATAATTATCACGTATCGTATCGCCATCAAGTAATTTTATCTTATTCTCTTTTGACAAAAGAATTTTATATAAATATTTAGCATAAAATGACTTGCCAGCACCAGACATACCTGTAAGCCAAATTATCTTAGATTTTCTAATAGTAGACAAAGTTATTAAATTGTTTTAGATATTTTTAGTATCATGTCTATACATTCTTTCGGATATTTTCCTATCGCTGTTTCAGCTGCTAACACCAATCCGTCAGCACCATCTATCAATGTATTGTATATATCATTTACTTCTGCTCTAGTTGGTTCTTTTTTTATCACCATTGATTCAAGTAAATTTGTAGCAACATATACAGGAACCTTTTTTCTATTTGCTTTAGCAATAATTTCTTTTTGTTTCTTAGGGATTAAGGGCAAAGAGATCTCTTTAGATAAATCACCTCTATCAATAAGAATATTATCTGCTTCATTTAAAATGTCATTAAGGTTGGTGAGTGCTTTTCTTGATTCGATTTTTGAAGTTATAATTACTTTTTTATTAAAGTATGATCTGAGTGTTTTTATATCTTTTGCGCATGATGTAAATGACAATGCAATATTTTTAATAGATAACTCTTTGGCTAATTCAAATGCAAGCAAATCTTTATCTGTAAATGGTGGAATACTGATATTTCTATTAACAGAAATACTTTTATTTGAACCTATCACCCCACTTTCAATTATTTTACATTTAAAGGTTTTTGAAGTCTCAGAAATTATTTTAATTTGCGCACTATTAAAATCAATATATAAATTATCATTTATCTTCAGTTTTTTATATATATCTTTTGGAGTGAGCACAATATTATTATTCTGTTTATAATCTTTATTTATATATATATAATCATTCTTCTTTAATAGCTTTGTTTTATTTTTAATTTTAGATGTTCTTATTTGAGCTCCCTCTGTATCAAAACATATATTGATATTGGTATATTTCCTAATAAAATTGACTATCTTTGGTAAATCATTTATTTCTGTATGAGACAAATTAATTCTCAATAATTTTATATATCTGGGCTCAAGAGATTTTAAAAATTCTTTATTAAGTGTCGATGGTCCTAAAGTAATGAATAGTTTAGTCATAAATTTATTAGCTATATTTCACTTTTATAATATATTCATGGAATATAAATTTCTGCTTCACCATCAATTACAACTTTCGATTTAACTATGCATTGTGTAGAAAAAACTACTTTCTTATCTTTTTTATCAATCGACTTGATAGTAATTATTGTATTAACTTCATCACCCACATAGATAGGCCTTTTAAATCTAAGAGATTGATAAGTATAAACACAACCTATGCCGGGTAATTTCATACCAAATAATGCTGAGAAGAATGATGCAGACATTAAACCATGAGCGATTCTTTTTTTATAACGAGATTGTTTTGCATATTCTTTATCAATATGAATCGGATTATAATCACCGGATATTTTTGCAAAATCATTAATATCTTCTTCTGTAATTGTTCTTTTAGATTGTTCTTGCATATCAACATACATATCATTGATATCTACTTTATTTTTATTTATATCATTATTCATCTTTCTATATTTTTTTTATTCAAGAGTTTAGCAGGATTACCAAAGACAGTGGTATTTTTTACTACATTCTTTGTTACAAACGCCCCTGCTCCTATAGTTGCATTCTCCCCAATTATAATTGGACTATCATTGGTTCCTTGTTTTATTATTGCGCCAGTACCAACATAGACATTATCTTCAATTATTACATTTCCATTGCACTTAACAGATGGAGCAAAAGTAACATAATTTCCAATATTACAATCATGTGCAACATAACTATATAGGTTGGCATGAAAAGACTTTCCAATATTTATATTTGAAGTCAATGTCGCGAATGGACTAATTATCGATCCTTCTCCGATTATGACATTATTCATTATACAAGACTTATTGGATATTAGCGTGTAGTGTTTTATTTTATCAATCGTACATTTATCATATATTTTTCTACGTAGCTCCTTATTCGAAACCGCAACAGTTATATATTTTTCGTCAACAGAACTAGCTTTAAAGTCCTCATATGACAGAACTGGGTAGTTATTCATTAATTTACTATTATCTATAAATTCTTTATCTGTCACGAAACAAACATTATCTCTTGATATGCCCTTCATACTTACTAAAATAGGCATGACTTCACGCGAAAATCCTCCAACACCATATATTCCGTATAACTTACTCATTTTTATTTCTATAGTTTTACAAATTGTTTTAAAATACTTAAACCATATTTGCCGCTTTTTTCCGGATGAAACTGACATCCATATGTATTATCTTTATTAATGATTGCAGTTATACTAACATCATTATAATTAGTTGTGGCCATAATATTTTCAGCATTATCGCAATTAACTTTATATGAATGTACAAAATACATTGATGATTTATGATCTTGAGATTTTAGCAAAATATCATGATTAGCTTTTTTATTTATTATAATTCTATTCCAACCAATATGCGGTATTTTATGATTTATGTTTTTTGAATTAGTGTTTGGGATTTTTGTTACATCGCCATGAATTATATCCATTCCTTTGGTTTCTTCAAATTCAAAGCTCTTGCTCAACATCATTTGCATTCCTAAACAAATACCTAAAAATGGGCGATTTTTTTCAATATGTTCTTTCAGCGGATCTATTAAGCCTTTTGAGTTAAGACCTTTCATTCCATCCTTAAATGCCCCTACTCCAGGAAGAATTATATGGCTAGATTTTTTAATTTCGTCAGGTCTATTGATGACAGAAACATCGGCACCTATGTATTGAAAAGCATTACTAACATTATGGAGATTACATAGACCATAATCTACTATGCTTATTTTAAGCTTCATACTCTCTCACATTAATATTGCTTGATTGACAATACTCTCTTATAGCTGCAATACTAGAACGGTCATAGTGTAATATGTCAGCCATTGCTATTGCATCAGCAGATGAATTAATTACTGCTTTAGATAAGTCATTATGACATCCCATACCTCCGCTCGCAATTACAGGTATAGAAACTGACTCAGATACTTTTTTTATTAGCTCGTAATCAAACCCTTTTTTGGTACCTTCATTGTCAATAGAAGTCAATAGTATTTCTCCAGCCTCAAGTTCCTCACCTTTTTTTGCCCAATCAAGCACATCCATCCCTGTTTTTTGTCTACCATTGTCTGTATAAACTTCCCATGTATTATCGTTATTTTTTTTTGCTTCTATTGAAAGCACCATACATTGTGAACCAAATTTCCTTGATACATCTGTTATAAGTTTTGGATTTTTTGTAGCAGCAGTATTAATTGCAACTTTTTCGGCTCCACATCTAAGAATATATTTTACATCATCAATAGAGCGTAGACCTCCACCAACCGTGATGGGTACAAAAACATCTTTAACTGTTTTTTTAACAATATCACTTAAATTATTTCTACCATATAGACTAGCCACTGTATCCATATAAATTATTTCATCTATACCAGATTCATAATATTTTTTTGCATACTCATTAGGGTTACCAATAATCCTAAGGCCTTCCAAGTGAATACCTTTTATCAGGTTTGGACCTTTTATATCTAATCGCGCAATTAATCTTATATTACTTGCCATATATCTAATATTTTTTCTTAAAGTTAATCTATAAATCTATAAATAATTAGTCATAAATCTAATCTGGTTCCTATAGTTTCTGAAACTATCTTATTTCCAGCTTTACTAAGATGAGCTCCAACAGATTCTGATACATAAAGCCTATTTATATTTTTCTCTTTTAAGAAGACTTCACCCATATCAATCAATATAATTTGTTCATTTATTTCTGCTAAAGCTTCGCTATAATATAATTTTGAAGACTTCTCATGTTTAATGTCCTCTAAATAAGGTATAAATAGTAAAACAGGCTTCAATCCAAATGCTTTAGCTGTTGAACTATATTGGGATATTATTGCTCTTAATAAGTTTACGATATCAGTATTTTTATATAATGATTTAGAGAAATTATGATTACATTTCATAGCATGATTCCATGCTTCATTTTGATTATTGTTTTCTATGTTACATAACTTCATTATTTGTTTTTTTAGAAGATAATAAATTATTTTGCCATTTCTTTGATAGTTAAACATTAAAGATAGACTATATGGGAATGTTATTAAATCATGCATGAATTTATGTTCATAACAATAATCTATTTTTTTAACCTTTTCATGCCATTCTTTATTACCGTCAACGAATATTTCTTTAGCTAAACAATTATTCCAGATTAATTTTTTATCTTTATAAAGATACCTACCTTTAAACCCTAAAATATTTCCGTGTTCATAAAAATGCTTCCATACAT
>CERS01012988.1_pt1 | contig 11388 bp, 9 predicted proteins | sample 356251 | NCBI WGS metagenome assembly CERS01 (sample SAMEA2621020, study PRJEB7988) | marine metagenome | isolation source: saline water (ENVO:00002010), including
GATGAATAAAACATCTCCCTCCTCTAAATTTGTTAGTAGTCCAGCCAAATCTGCTGCTTTCTCTAGAACAGGACCTGAGGTGACTTTTAGGTTTGTTGCAAGCTCATTAGAAATGATATGAGACAATGTTGTTTTTCCAAGACCAGGAGGACCATGTAAAATTACGTGATCGAGAGGTTCGGATCTTTGCTTTGCAGCTTTTACAAAAACCTTAACATTATTAATTATTTGATCTTGACCAAAGAAATCACCGAAAGATTTAGGTCTTAATATATTTTCAAATTCTTTATCTTTGGAGCTTGAAATATTTTCAGAATTTAAGTAATCTTCTCTCATACTATTTATTGCTAATTTAAATATTTTTTATGCGTCGATTTGTAATGTTATTAGTTTTTGTTGGAGTTATCTTTTTTTTATTCCCAATTAGAGAAAAGAAAGAAGAATTTTTAATCTCTGGTTTAACTATGGGCAATATTTCATATAATATAAAATATATATCAGATGAAACTTTAATAGATAAAAATGAAATTGATTCTATCCTTACTAGTTTTAACAATATATTTTCGACCTATATTCCAACATCAGAAATATCAGCTATAAATCAATCAAGCGGTAAGATAAATATTAGTAGTGAGTTCAGGTTTTTGTTGAACCAAAGTTTTAAAGTTTTTGATTTAACCGATGGATACTTTGATCCTACTATTGGTCCTCTTGTTAACCTATGGGGGTTTGGTCCAGACAAACTAAAGAATAATCCTAAAAAATCCGACATCCAAGATTTATTAAAACATGTTGGTCTCAATAAAGTTAGTTTAAATGACAACTATTTAATTAAAGATGAAAACACATATATAGATTTTAGTTCGATTGCTAAAGGATATGCTGTTGATATTCTTTCTGATTATTTATTAAATAAAAGAATTAATAATTTTTTTGTTGAAATAGGTGGAGAAGTAAGGACAAAAGGGAAAAATATTAAAAGTAATAATTGGGTTGTAGGCATTGAAACTCCTTTTGAAATAAATTCAAATATTATAGCTACTGCACAACTTGAAGATTTATCAATAGCGACATCAGGGAACTATAGGAATTTTTATAAAATTAGTGACTCCTTAATATATCATACTATTAATCCTAAAACAGGATATCCTGCTTATACTAATATGTTAAGTGCTTCAGTATTTTCTGAAAGTTGCTTTCTAGCAGATGCATATGCAACATCATTTATGGCTATGGGTTTTGAAAAATCAAAAAAACTATTGGATCAACTTAAAGAAATTGAGGTTTTCTTAATCTATTATGATGATAAAGGAAATGTTAATAAATATCTATCAGATGGTATTAAAGAAAAAATTAATCTTTTAGATTAATCTTTAGCTTCCGCACATTTCACAATCATCTTGATTATCAATAGAACATTGCATCGCTGCTTGTTCTTGATCTTTATCTAAAGCCTTTTCATCTTTAACAATTGTAAATTTGATTGCATCAGCTGCAGCTTTTGTTCTTAGATAATATAATCCAGTTTTAAGCCCTTTCTTCCATGCATGAAAATGCATAGATGTTAATTTTCCAAAGTTTGCATCTTGCATGTGAATATTCATACTTTGACTTTGACATATATAGGCTCCTCTATCTGCTGCCATATCTATAATACTTTTTTGAGATACTTCCCAAACAGTTCTATATAGCAATTTGATATCATCTGGAATTTCTTTTATCTCTTGAATAGAACCATTTGCGGCCATAAGTCTATCTTTCATATTTTCGTCCCAAAGCTTAAGCTTAATTAAATCTTTAAGTAAGTGCTTATTAACAACTATAAACTCACCTGAAAGAACTCTTCTAGTATATATGTTTGATGTATATGGCTCAAAACATTCGTTGTTTCCTAAAATTTGAGATGTTGATGCAGTTGGCATCGGCGCTAATAGAAGAGAGTTCCTTACACCATGCTTTTTAACTTCTCTCTTTAGTTTTGTCCAATCCCACCTTTTTGAACTTGGTGCTACGCCCCACATATCAAATTGGAAAATTCCTTTAGAAACAGGCGACCCTTCATATGTTTTATAAGGACCTTCCTTTTTTGCAATTTCCATTGAAGCCTCCATTGAAGCATAATAAATTGTCTCAAAAATTTCAGAATTTAATTTTTTAGCTTCTGGGGAGTCAAATGCATGTCTCATCAATATAAATGTATCAGCCATACCTTGAACTCCAATACCAATAGGTCTATGTCTTAAATTTGAGTTTCTAGCTTCTTCAACTGGATAATAATTTACATCTATAACTTTATTTAAATTTTTAGTTATCACTTTTGTGATTTCATAAAGTTTCTGATGGTCATAAGTAAGATCATCTTTAACAAACTTGTTTAAAGCGATTGAAGCAAGATTACATACTGCCACCTCATCAGGTGATGTATATTCTATAATTTCAGTACATAAATTTGAAGACTTTATCGTTCCAAGGTTCTTTTGGTTAGACTTTTTATTTGCAGCATCTTTATATAATATGTAAGGATTTCCAGTTTCGATTTGGGCTTCTAAAATTTCAAACCAAAGGTCTTGAGCCTTAACAGTTTTTCTCGCTTTTCCTTCCTTTTCAAATTTCTCATAAAGTTTTTCAAATTCTTCACCATACGTTTCATGAAGGTCCTTAGCTTCATCTGGTGAAAATAAAGACCAATCCTCATTAGATTCAACTCTTTTCATAAACAGATCAGGTATCCACATTGCATAAAATAAATCTCTAGCTCTTAATTCTTCTTTTCCATGATTTTTCTTTAGTTGTAGAAACTCAAAAATATCTGAATGCCATGGTTCAAGATAAATTGCAAAACTTCCCTTTCTCTTACCACCACCCTGATCAACATATCTAGCTGTCATATCGAAATTTCTTAACATAGGAATGATACCGTTCGAAACTCCATTTGTTCCTTTAATATAAGATCCGGTAGCCCTAACATTATGAATACTTAAACCAATTCCTCCAGCAGACTGTGATATTTTAGCACATTGTTTTAGAGTATCATAAATACCGTCGATACTATCTTCTTTCATAGTCAACAAAAAGCAGGAAGAAAGTTGAGGCTTTGGAGTTCCAGCATTAAATAACGTAGGTGTTGCGTGAGTAAACCATTTTTCAGAAAGTAGATTATAGGTTTCTAGAACAGAATCAATATCATCCATGTGTATTCCAACAGCAACACGCATAAGCATATGTTGTGGTCTTTCAACTACTTTGCCATCTAGTTTAAGTAAATATGACTTTTCTAAAGTTTTAAATCCAAAATAATCATAACTGAAATCTCTATCGTATATTATTGAAGAATCTAACAGGGCAGCATTTTTATTTATAACACCATAAACTTCCTTAGAAAGCAATGATGCATTCTCACCGGTTTTAGGATTAACATAAGTATATAGTCTTTTCATGGTACTTGAAAAAGACTTGCTAGTTGTTTTGTGTAAATTAGATACTGCTATTCTTGCTGCTAGTGTTGCAAAGTCAGGATGCTTTGTAGTTAGAGTTGCAGCTGTTTCCGCAGCTAACTCATCAAGCTCCTGGGTAGAGACACCATCGTAAAGACCATCAATAACTTTTTTTGCTATTTCTATTGTCTTAACAAAATCAGTATTCAAACCATAGCTAAGCTTATCAATTCTAGCTGTAATTTTATCAAACTTTACTGATTCTTTCCTTCCGTCTCTTTTTATTACTAACATATTTTTCTAATTTAAAAGTCTTCTTCTAATGAAAATTTTGGTGTATCTGCTTCATCTTCTTTTTTAAGAACACCAGCTTTTTGATACTCAGCAACTCTTTTTTCAAAGAAATTTGTTTTCCCTTGTAAGGATATCATTTCCATGAAGTCAAATGGATTTGTAGAGTTATAAACTCTAGGGCATCCTAATTCAACTAATAATCTATCTGCTACAAATTCAATATACTGACACATTAAATCTGAATTCATCCCAATTAATTTTACTGGAAGTGCGTCTGTCACAAATTCTTTCTCAAGATTTACAGCATCTTTTATAATTTCTACAACAGTATCTTCTGGAAGCCTATTGATTAAATGTTTTGTATATAGGTGACAAGCAAAATCACAATGAAGACCTTCATCCCTTGATATAAGTTCATTTGAAAATGTTAACCCAGGCATCAGTCCTCTTTTCTTAAGCCAGAAAATAGAACAAAAACTTCCTGAAAAGAATATACCTTCAACAGCCGCAAAAGCTATTAATCTTTCAGCAAATGTTCCATTATCAATCCATCTTAATGCCCAATCAGCTTTTTTCTTAACGCAGTCAAGTGTTTCAATAGCATGTAAGAGTGTATCTTTTTCTTTTGTGTCATCAACATATGTATCTATTAATAAAGAATATGTCTCAGAATGGATATTTTCAATAGCAATTTGGAATCCATAAAAAAACTTTGCTTCAGTATATTGAACGTCAGAAACAAAATGTTCAGCAAGGTTTTCATTAACAATTCCATCACTTGCGGCAAAAAATGCTAAAACATGTTTTATAAAATGTCTTTCTCCATCATTAAGATTACCCCAATCTTTTAGGTCTTGACTTAAATCAATCTCTTCAGCCGTCCAAAAACTGGCTTCAGCTTTTTTATAAAACTGCCATATGTCATCATGTTCAATAGGAAATAGTACGAATCTGTCAGCGTTCTCTTGTAGTATTGGTTCTAGATTTTGCTCTTTATTTTGCATTTTACTCATATTTTATATAAAAAAAAGACAATAAAATCCTTGCCATTACATTAGTGTATTGTAACATAATGACTAAAAATTTTTAGTCAATAAGTGGTTTATAATCTTTGTGTTTGGAAGCTATGAACAGAAAATTTTAAGTAATTTTTATCTCCTGTTCTAGGCTTTACAAATATTATAAAAAGAGTTTAAAATATCAAAACATATTTGAATGGTTTTTTATTTTTTTTTTAATTTTTTCTAATTTGATTTTTTTGATTTGATTAATACAGATAAAATCATAAATTTGCACACGTTTTAAAAAAGTGAAGATGTACGCAATAGTAGAAATATCTGGTAAACAATTTAAAGTAGAAAAAAATAAATTTATCTACACTGATAAAATTGAACCTAAATCTGGTAAAAAGGTCGAGTTTGATAATGTATTATTTATTAGCGATAAAGGAAAAGTAAAGATTGGTAAACCAACAATAAAAGGATCCAAAGTTACTGGTGAAGTACTTTCACAACTTAAAGATGATAAAGTAATTGTTTTTAAGAAGAAAAGGAGAAAAGGTTATAAGGTAAAAAATGGTCATAGACAACAAATGACAAAAATATTAATTAAAGATATAAAATAAGTTATGGCACATAAAAAAGGAGCTGGTAGTTCAAAAAACGGAAGAGAGTCACATAGTAAAAGGCTCGGTGTAAAAATTTTCGGTGGCCAAAAAATAATTGCCGGTAATATAATTGTAAGGCAGAGAGGCACAAAGCATCATCCTGGAAACAATGTTGGTATGGGAAAAGATCATACACTTTTTGCATTAACAGACGGAGTAGTTGAGTTTAAAAAGGGTAGAAACAATAGATCCTTCGTATCTGTTGTTTAATTAGTAATTTCTCTCTTTTATTTTTTCGAAATAATTTTTCAAATTTTTTATAGATTTTTTATTGCCTGGTATATCATTTAAAATATCTATTCCATCATTGAAAAAACTATTCATCTTATCTTTTGATATTTTATCAATTTTATATTTTATCATCATATCAGTAATAAATTTTATTTTATTTTCATCATAACTATTATTATTCATCAATTTTAAAATATTATTTCTATCAACCGGATTTGCTTTTTCTAATAACTTAATAATCAAATATGTTTTTTTATTTGATGAAATATCTCCACCAATTTTTTTTCCAAATTCAGCACTTCCAAATACATCTAAATAATCATCCATTAGCTGAAAAGATATTCCAATCTTTTCACCAGCATTATATAGTTTTTCATTAATCTTTTTTTGCTGGTTTGCAATTAAACCACCTAATTCTAAGCTGAATCCAATTAGTACAGCTGTTTTTAAAGTAATCATAGATAGATATTCCTCTTCTGAAATTTGATTTTTAGTTTCAAAGTTCATATCGTATTGCTGCCCTTCACAAACTTTAATTGCAATATTATTAAACCTTTTAAACGTTTTGTTGAAAGACTCTTCTTCAATATCTTCTAACATTTTGTATGCAAAAATCATCAATAAGTCTCCAGATAATATTCCAATATTCTGATCCCACTTTTTATGAATTGTGACTTTTCCTCTTCTCATATCTGCATTATCCATTATATCATCATGAATTAATGTGAAATTATGAAAAAATTCAAGAGCGATAGATGGTCCTTTTATCTTGTCTAAGTCTTCTTCAAAAAGAGAGAAAGACAATAATGATAAAATTGGCCTTACTCTTTTGCTTTTTAAACTTAAAATATAATTAATGGGATCATATAATTCTTCCGGCTTTCCCGCAATTTTAATTTTTTCTATTTTAGAATTTATTACTTCTTGAAACGTACTGATTTTGTTCATGATAATTCTAAGTCTATAGTTCGCTTTTCTATATCGGTATCTATTACTTTGACTCTAATACTCTGGCCTAACCTAAATATTTTTTTATTATTTCTACCAGTAATTCTCATTTTTTCAGAATCAAAAACATAATGATCATCTTTCATACTGGAGATTTTTATAAGTCCTTCACATAATGTCTCAACAATTTCTGCATATACCCCCCATTCAGTCACTCCTGAAATAACCGCTTCAAATTTTTTGCCTATAAACATTGACATGAATTCAGCCTGTTTATATTTAATAGACTCCCTCTCAGCTTTAGATGCATTTATTTCCATTTTTGAGCTGTGTTTACACATAATATCATAATAAGTTTTTTCTTTAGGCTTGCTTTCATTCATGTAATCACTTAGGAGCCTGTGAACCATTACATCAGGGAATCTTCTAATTGGAGATGTAAAGTGCGTATAGTGTCTAAATGATAAGCCAAAATGTTTTTCTTTTTTTGTAGAATATATAGCTTTAGACATAGATCTAATAGCAAATTTTTCTATTGATCTATCTTCTGGCTTTCCTTTTATTTCTTTCATTAAACCATTTAATGAGTTTGCCAAATTTCCTTCATTAGTATTGATTGTATATCCAAATTGTTTAATATAATTTTTTAGTTCATTTACTTTACTTTCTTCAGGGTCTTCATGAATTCTATATACAAATGGATAAGTTTTTTTTTCTTTTTTTTCAATTGATATAATTTTTTCAGCAACGAGTTTATTAGCAAGAAGCATATACTCTTCAACCATTTTATGCGTGTCTTTTCTATTTTTTTTATAAACTTCAACAGGTTTTTTATTTTTGTCTAATTTGAATTTTATTTCATTACTTCTAAAATTGAATGAGCCCGAACTGAATCTTTTATCTCTTATTTTTTTTGCTATAGAATTTAATAAATTAAGTTTTTCGTGAAAAAGACCATTTTTATTATTTATTGACTCTTGAGCATCATCATATGTAAATCTTTTTTTTGAATGAATTACCGTCCTCCCTATCCAATAGTCAATTATTGAAAAATCAATATCAAACTTTATTATTACTGAATAAGTTAGCCTATCAACATTTGGCTTTAATGAACATAGATTATTTGATAATTTTTCGGGTAACATTGGGATTGTCCTATCCACTAAATAAATTGACGTTGCTCTTTTTTCTGCTTCTTTGTTAATTGTTGTTCTTATATTAAAAAAGTGAGAGACATCAGCAATATGAATTCCAATTAAATAGTGATTGTCCTTTTTTTCTAATGATAGAGCATCATCAAAATCTTTTGCGTCATCGGGATCTATAGTGAATGTATCAATAGATCTTAAATCTTTTCTTTTACTAATCTCTTTTTCTGAAATTCTTTCATTTAAAAGATCTGTTTCCTTAATTACTTCGGATGGAAATTCAGTTGGAAGATCAAAATCATATATAATTGAGTTTATCTCTGTTTCATTTTCCCCAATATTACCTATACATTTTATTATTTTAGCCTCTGGCTTTTTCAAACTATTTCCCCAATCAACAACTTTAGCTAAATACTTTTTATTCTTTGAAAACTTTTCTGATTTTCTTTTTTTAACAAAAAAATCAACAAAAACTTTTTTGTTTTTTGGAATAAAAAAAGCAAATCCTTTACTGTCCTGTATTGTTCCTATAAATTCAGTTGTTTTTCTTTCTATAATTTTAATCACTTCTCCTTCTAGGTTCTTTCTAGATAAGTGATGAAAAACTTTTACCTCAACTTTATCTCCGTGAATTGCACCTTTTAGAAACCTGCTCCTAATTTTTATGTCTTCAGAGAATTCATCTATTTCAATAAAAGCATATTTTTTATTGACATGATCTACCGTACCCTTCAAAGTATAACTTCTAGAGTTTTTCTTTTTCTTTTTGTTTTTAAACTTCATCATCTAAAATTTTAAACTCAAATACTTTAGAAAGGTTATTAATTAATTTATTTTCTATATCTGAAATACTAACTTTTTTATTAGTCTCATTTTCAATTGATGTTACATCCTTACCCTGAATCCCACACGGTATAATATTTTCAAAATATTTTAATTCTGTATTTACGTTTAAAGCAAGACCATGCATCGTAACCCACCTACTTGTTTTTACACCCATCGCACAAATTTTTTTGGGAAGATTACTTTTATGATTTATCCAGACTCCAGTCAATCCTTTTACTCTTCCTGCATTTATGTTTATTTCTTTAAGAGTTAAAATTACAGCTTCTTCTAATAACCTTAAATATTTATGAATATCTGTGAAAAAATTTTCTAAGTCTATAATTGGATAAATGATTATTTGTCCGGGGCCATGATAAGTTATGTCACCACCTCTATTTATTTTATAGAAATCTAAATTTTCTCTTTCAATAAAATTTTTATCAATCAATAAATTATTTTCATTACCGCTTCTTCCCAACGTGTATACATGTGGATGAGAACAGGTTAGAATATAATTATGGGTTTCTATTGATGTGTTATTTTTTCTATTATTAATTTTTGTATTAACAATTGTTTTAAATAATTCCTCTTGACGATCCCATGCTTTTTGGTAGTCTATGTGGCCAAGCTTTATCCACTTGATTTTTTTATTTTTTACAGTATTCAATGTAGTTTGAAATTTTAGAAACTTATTCTCTTACAAATACTTTTCTATCATAAATCAATTTACCATTTATATTCCATTCTCTTGTAATAAATGATTCATTTAAATCAAATGCTGACTCATTGTATTTAATTTCTCTTTTCTTTTTTCCAGATTTATAAAACTCAGTCCATGTTCCTACAGGTTTATCAAAAGCGTATTCTCCTTTTGCGGCTACATTCCCATTTTCATAAAAAGCAAAGTACTTGCCTTGCTTTTCCCCGAATCTAATTGGAATTATTTCTTTCATTTTTTTCTTCTCTATATCCCAAAAAAATCTAATTGACTCAAGGTACCAACCTAAAGAAAATAACTCCTTATCCTGTAAAATATCTGATCTATTAAATCTCATCCACCTATCATGTTTAAGCCCATAGTAAAAAACACCTTCCTCAATAATTTGATCTCCTAACCTTTTTTTATAAGGCCCGTGAATCATTAAAGCTGACTCAAGGATATCTTTAGACTTAACTATTTTTTTCTTTTTTTTATCATAAAAGTAAATTTCTTGAGCATACTTATTTTTAATTTCGGGTATTTTGATATAATGAAAGTTTTCATAAATAATGTTTCTTCCGCTAGAAGATCTAATAAATCCTTTTTTGGTTTTTATTCCAAAAAAAACATTCTTCTTTTTCTTTTTCTTCTTGATAACCATTAAAGAATCTTCTGCCTCTTGAAAAAGGAGGTCATAAGATGAAATTGTATCAGTATTTAACCTAAAAATATCTTGGCTTGAAGCACTATAACATATAGCGCTAATAAGAATTATATATAAAAAGACTTTTCTTATCATATTATTAAAACGAGAATTTAATAAAAAAATTATTTCGATAAAATATCAAGGCTTCTTCTTACAAAACTTGTTAAGTCAGAACCGGTTAACATATTTTGAGAAAGTAATGCAAGATCATATAGTTGAGATGCTATTTTTTCTTTTGTCTTTAAAGTTTTTGCTTTTAAAATTTTATCAATAGTTCTATGATTCCCATTAATACTAACAGCTACCATTTCTCCAGGAGCACCCATCATCATAGGATTCCCTCCACCAGTTTTTGCCATGTCTTGCATTCTTCTGAAGAATTCTGGTAGGGTGATAGTTACAGGACTATCATCAGGACTTAATGCATCGACTGTTATTACAGTTGATTTATTATCAATAATTTTTTCAAAAATTTCTTTAAGTTCTTTTTGATTGTCTTCAGTAATTACAGCTTCTTTTTTCTCTCCCTTATCAATTAACTTATCTAATATGTCAGCATCAACTCTCTTTATTTGAGTTTTTTCCAATTTTTGTTCTAAATGATTTATGTAGTGACTGTCAATAACATTATCAAAAACTACTACATCATACCCTCTATTTTTTGCATCCTGAATAAATGAGTCTTGTTTGTTGATATCAGAAGTATATAAAATCACATGATTTTTGTCTTTATCTTTTTGGGTTTTATTAATGTATTTTTTGTATTCATCAAATGTTCTCATTTTCCCATCAACACTCTCAAGTAAAGCAAGAGGTTCTACTTTATCATAAAACTTTTCTTCAGATATCATACCATACTTAACAAATAGATTAATATCCTTCCATTTATTTTCAAACTCTTTTCTGTTTTCTTTAAAGAGTTCATTTAGCTTATCTGCAACTTTTTTGGTAATGTATGTGTTAATTTTTTTTACGTTACCATCCGCTTGAAGATAACTTCTAGATACATTAAGAGGGATATCAGGAGAATCAATAATTCCATGAAGTAACATAAGAAACTCAGGAACTACATCTTTGACTTCATCAGTTATAAATACTTGCCTAGAATAAAGCTGAATTTTGTTTTTTTGTACTTCAAAATCATTTTTAATTTTAGGAAAATAAAGTATACCAGTTAAATTGAAGGGATAATCTACATTTAAATGAATCCAAAAAAGTGGTTCTTCTGAAAATGGATATAGTTCTTTATAAAAGCTTTTATAATCTTCATCTTTAAGATCTTTCGGACTTTTATTCCATAATGGAGTAGGATTATTGATGATATTATCAACTTTAATGGTTTTATACTTAGGGTTACCATCTTTATCTTTCCCATCTTCTTTTGATTCGTCTTTTTGTCCGAATTTTATTTCTACTGGCAAAAATTTGCAATACTT
>CERS01063596.1_pt1 | contig 11380 bp, 10 predicted proteins | sample 356251 | NCBI WGS metagenome assembly CERS01 (sample SAMEA2621020, study PRJEB7988) | marine metagenome | isolation source: saline water (ENVO:00002010), including
CCACACCGGGGGAGCCATAGTTGATTTATACTGCTACCATGAAAAAATCTTTTTCACTTTTACTAATTATTCTATCTATGAGCACTTTTTCTGATATTTCAAATAGTCCTTCCAGTTGGTTCATTGTTACCGATCAAGTTATGGGAGGAAAGTCAGAATTGAAAGCCGGTTTTAATGATGGTGTTTTCAGTCTAAAAGGATATGTTACTACTGTTAATAATGGTGGTTTCGTAAGGTTGGCTCACAGACCAGAAAATGTGGACAGAGAAGTTAAAGGTATCCGCTTTATGGCGAAAGGAAATAATGAAACTTATGAGGTGCATGTCACTATGCAAGGCTTGAGAATGCCACCATGGGCATATCATAGCTCAACCTTTGATGTGACAGCTGAATGGCAGATTTTTGAAATTAATTTCTCAGATTTTGAAAAGAAATCAGGTATGTCTCCTCGACTTAACCCTAAGAACATTAGAGATCTAAGTTTTGCCGGTTACGGAAGAGACTTTGAAGTCGATCTAATGGTAAAAGAAGTTAGCCTCTACTAGATTAAATTATTTTCTCTCATGCCTTCAAAGAGAGCAAAGTTCTCGCAAGGCTTATCGCCTTTTGGTCCATATCCACTTTGCGAGTGGTTTGGACAATTTTCTTGAAGCAAACAAGATTTTAAATCAGCTAGTGTCTTTGATACCCATGAATCATCTGAAATATATTTAATTAATTGAACATCAAACATCATTTTGCCCTTATCAGGATTTCCTAAAAGCATTCCATCTTCAAAATGCTGGTCGCCATTTACATAAACAAAATAACAATCTTTACTGACATTAAAACCATTTCTTCTCATTATCCAAGAATAAATATCCATCTGTCTCTTATAGCCTTCTTTATAAGCTCCCTCGAGAACAACTTTTTTTAATCCATCGCCCTCTTCATTTTTTGCTGAAGCGGTACTTTTATAGTCTACGATATGAATTTCATCAGTCTCTGGATTGTGCCAAACATCATCTAGACCGCCACCAACTATAAGATTTTGCTCTTCAAAATCTGCTCTCAAGCCAAGTTGTAATGATTTAGTCCATGTTTCGAAATCTTCGTGATTAAAGGGAACCAAGTGGCCAAGTCCATGCTTTTCCATTAATGGATGAGGCTTACCAATGGCTCTATATTTATCAAAATCTTTTTTAAGCAGAGTATCTGTTGCAGTATTTAATAAAAATCCAGGCATGCCTGGAAACTTTATACCTTTCACGATCTTCATCCAAAAACAAGCAGGACATTTAATAAACATATCAATCCCGGATCTACTGATCTCAAAGGGTTCCTCTCTTGTAGGATCAAATCTCCATCTATGTCTTTTCATTACTTAAGAGTATACACATTTTTATTTCCTTCAAATCCAAGATCAGGGAAGAATTTCTTAACATCATTGAAAAGCTGTTTATATTTCTTCTTAGTTAAGGCTACTTCAAGTATGTTTTTACCGCCTTCCTCTGGTGGTTTAAAGACATCTCTAAGTGTCATTTCACCCATGTTGTAAGGCATAGAAACAAGGAATGCATGTTGTCGAATACCACAAAGCATGTTGTTATCTGTAAAATGAACTGCTACTGGTTGGGGTTTTGTTGAACTCTCTCCTTGCCTCAAATATATCTGATCTAAAAGCTTTATATTATTTATATCATATGCTGTAGGAACTGAACTTTTTGTGGGAATCTTCATAAAGATATTTTCAATCGTGTCTAACTTTATACCTCTTTCATGATCAGCAGAATCTAAGAGTATTGAAAACTTGGTATTTTCATTAGCTCTTGTTTTTTTTGATTCTTGTAATTTAAAAGTAAATACATCATCTACTTTTTGTTTTAAAAACATTGATCTTACTAGGCCCTCCTCGTCTTTGCTATCTTCAATATGAACTTGTTTTTTTTGATTATCAAGCTTGATAAGGCTGCGCATAAATTTCTTGTTGTCTTTAAATTTACTGCAAGAAAAGTATAGGCTTTCATGATAAAAATCATCACCAAAATATCCATCCTCATCATGAAAAAAAATGAGTGAATGTCTATCAGTTCCCATAATATTTACACCATGGCCATTAGACCATATCAGTATACCGGCATCTCTCCATGGGTCATCAACAGATCTTGCAACCTTATAAGCCCTTCCAAGCATTTCAGCATTTATAGATATATAATTCTTTTTATTCATATCATTCACCATCCTGATTCCGTTGAGATCCTAACAACCTCGCCAAAAGGAAATCCATTTGTCTCAAGTCCATCTTTGCAAACTAGCCACATTGTTGGATTATCTGGTTCTTGTTGAGGAAAATCCCCGTATCCATCTGTAAAGTAAATAGATAATTTATTGTTTCCTAAAAGACTATTTTCTTCTCCATTCTTTCTTAAGTAATCAAAAAATGGGACAAAGCTTGTTCCACCTCTTCCAATCGCTTTGGGCATCTGTTCAATTCTGTCTATTTCATATGGTCCTGCAAGATCAGTATCAGCAAAAAATAAACTGCATTTTACATTTGGATATGACCTGAGAATTCCTTTTAACTCTCCGGCAAATTGCATTAATAGCTCATCTGAAACCGATCCACTTGTATCAATACAAACTGAAACCTCTACTGCCTCCGTGAGAAGACTCTCTAAATAAAGCCCTTTATAGATGAATCTTCTATCTAAATCATCAAAATCAGCTGGTGTTTTCCCAACATATTTCCAAAGTGCATGACGCCAATCTACTTCTGGCTCAAGAATAGTTGAAATTTCTTGCTCAATGCCTGCAGGTAAAGAACCTTTTCCATTGCTAAGATTATGCTCTGATGAGTTTTTGAGAATCTCCATTTTATCTTTCCAAAAAGATTCAATCTCATCCGCTTCCTCTTGAGACAAAGGCTCTGATAGATTTGTATCTCCTTCACTATGTCCTGAATTTCCAGGTTGCAAGATATCATTTATAACTAATTTATATTCTTTCTTGGACTTTAAAAGCGCCTCATAAATATATTCAACTGACTTATCTTGGAACCTTGTATCAGTAATTGCTCCTTGGGGAAGAGGAAATGATGTATTTCTCTCAATGAGATCATTAACGACAATATCTGCAGCAATGTTCCAAATATAAGGATCACGATTTTGTCTTCTTGTGACATGTAAAAGAGCCATATGAAGCACCTCATGAAGCATTAATGCATTTTGCTCTTTTGATGATAAAGAGTACAAGAATTCTTCATTAAAAAAGATCTTGCGTCCATCTGTTGCAGCGGTAGGTAATTTTTTTGTTGTCTCAATTTGAGCAAATAACATTAAAGAGCCAAAGAAACTACACTCTCTTCTGACTTGCAAAATACATTTTTGGATAATTTCTTCAAACATATTAAGCGGCTAGGAGTTTCTGCATTCTTTCAGCAACTTGCATTAACTTATCATTGGCAACAAGCATTTCAACAAGTTTTTCAGTATCGCTTTTTGATTTCCAAATTGTACAGACATCATAGGTGCATTGATTTAGCCACTCCATCCCACCTTTTTTATCTAGGTATAAAAAAGCATTTTCCACTTGTTTAACTGTCTTTGCTCTTACTGCAAGAGCGCAAGTCAAAGCGTATTTAGCTGATAAATCTTTTGGGAAACCAGGGCTAGCTTTTCCAGATAAGATTGGTTCTATATCTGGAAGAGTTTTGTAAACTTTACAAAAGCTTCTAAATTCAGATGCACATCCTTTTCCAATAGCTGGATCTACATCTAGGCCAGCGCTTAATAAGCTATTAGCAATATCCCAACTTCTTGGTGAAGGCCAAGATGGGGAATTTTTGTCTATTTTATGAAGATGCTTAGGTCTAAAATTTAGATAAGAAATTATCCTATCATCGATATTGTTATGCAAAGCATAGTCTTTAAATTCATCAAGGCTTGTTTTAACCTCAAGATGTATAAATCTATTAGCTAATGGTGCTGGCATATCAAAAACAGCAGCAAAGTCTTCTTTTCTGTTCCCTGCACTCCAGATAAACCAACCATCTGGTACTTTATAGCTTCCAACCTTCCTGTCCAAAATAAGCTGTTGAGCAATTCCTTGCACAGCTGGTGGTGCCATATTTATCTCATCTAAAAATAAGATTCCTTTTCCTGAAGTTGGAAGAAAATCAGGCGGCAGCCAAGATGCTGAATCATCAGATGGTACAGGTATTCCCCTTAAATCTGTTGGCGCAAGCTGGCTAATCCTCAAATCAATGAGTGTTAAATTATTCTTATCTGCAATGGATTGCACAATTGAAGACTTACCTATCCCTGGAGCCCCCCATATCATAAGAGAGTTTTGAAGTTTGTGCTTCACAATCTTATTAAGAAATTTTTCTACGTTTTTCATTCCGAGTGTTTTCATTTTTTTTACCTTTTAAATATTATTTACAAATGTATGTTGCTTAATGTATTCTCTTGAAACGACACTTTGTGTCATATGTATTATGAAAAAAGTTTCCAGTACAGAGGCCATAAGACGAGGATTTAGTATCCTCGGGATAGTAAGTCGATCTCCAATGAGCTCTAGGGACATATTTCAAAGACTTTATGATGAGGGCTTTAACGTAAGCATAAGAACTGTTGAAAGAGATTTAAGCAGATTACCAGATATTTTTCCCTCTCTAATAGAGGTGGATGATAGATCAAAACCTTTTACTTATAGGCAACCGATTAGTGCAAGAAAGTATTCAGCTATGAATCCAACAGAAGCTATCTGTCTTGAGCTTGCTTTCAGTTTTTTAAATCCCATACTGCCAAAGAAGACACTAAATCCAATCAATCCATATCTTAAAGAGGCAGAAGCAGTGCTAAATGAGCAGCATGCAAAAAAATATAAAAATTGGAAAAATAAAGTATTAACAATTAATGAGGGACTTCAGCTGCAGTCAGCTAATGTAAACCAAAGGGTTATAAATAATATGCATGAAGCTCTTTGGGATGAAAAAGTTGTGATTGCAAAATATCAGTCAAGGACTAAGAAATCTGCTGATAGTTATAAAATTCATCCAGCAGGACTAGTGTATAGGGGGAGAATAATCTATTTAATATGCTCTTTTGATGAAAATCACGAGAAAATTATCTATCTTCCGTTGCAAAGATTTAAGTCTGTTGAAATACTTCATGAAGAAAAAAGTATTCACCAAGGTAAAAATGTATCGAGTCTTGTTAAAGATCTTCTTGGTTTCAAATTAAATAATAAAAAATTAAAAGTTAAATTAAAATTCTCGAAAATGGCTGGCGCTCATCTATTCGAAACACCTTTGAGCAAGAATCAATCAATTAAGGAAACAAAGGATGGTTTCTTCGTTGTTGAAGATGGAGTTGTCGATAATATGGAACTGAGATATTGGATTAGAGCCTTTGGCGATGAGGTTGAGGTGATACAGCCGAGAACTCTCAGAGATGAATTCGCAAAGTTGTCAAAAAGGTTAAGAAAAAAATATGACTAATATCAAACCAAACTCAATTGAGGCAGTAATGTTTTTTGCTTTGTATATATGCGCACAAGATGAAAAAATTGCTAAAGAAGAAAAAAAAGAACTAATTCTTGATATCCAGGTAATGAGAAAACTCTATTTTGATATTTATGGTGAATTTATAGATGACGATTTCAAAGAAGTTATTAACTCTATTGATATAGATGATAAAACATTAAAACCCTTTATTTCGAAAACCCTAACTGAAAAAGAGAAAGTCTTTATCTCAAACCTACTCACTGATCCAAAGATTCAAGATCTTGCAATTCTTGCAGCTAGGCATTCAGCATCTGCTGATGGATTTCATAAACTTGAAAAGAAAAAATTTGACTACTGGTTAGAGGCTTGGGATCTGTAAGAGGTTGAACGAAAGCCGCTCCTCTTATATTCAACATGCTAGATTAAAGCTTTAGGAGTAAGGGCTTTATAAATATTATTTCTTTTCTGAATAAAATAAAGGCCACAGCAACAACATTTAGTATCGATTGCAATAACCATCAATTACGACACAAAGTGACATATCCTAGGAATAAAGTTAGGTCATGAAGCAAGTATTTAAGAAAAAAGATAAATTACTAAAATGGAATAAAGCGCTTTGGAAATCATCAGGTTATCCTGAAACAACTGAGGATGTATTAAGACACTTTGATAGTAACGTGAACCAGTTTTTTAATGTTCCTGAAACATTTAAAAAAGAGCATGAGCTGCGAGCACAAAGGATTAAAAAAGCAAGAAAATTTCTGCTAGCCCTTCCAGAACATGAGCAATGTTGGATTTCTGGATTTCTTTTTCAATGGTTCAACAAAAGACCAAAAAAAAGAATCTTTGGTAGCAAGTTTTCTAAATCAGATAACAAATATAGCTTCTTAATAAGTTATCTAAAGTTTATAACCATAATCTGGGGTCCAAGAAATTATTCTTTTGCTTCCGTTTGTTTTGAAAGCTGGATGCTTACAGACCTTGCTAAAACTGAGAATTCTAGCTTAGCGGTTCATTTACTGAGAATAGATCCTTGCTTAATTAGGAAGTTCTCCTGGAAGGCTTGGCAAAATAAAGAAATTGTTAGAGAAATTTCTAAAAGAACACCTCAATTAATAGAAGCGGCACCTAAATCTTTTAAACAAAACTATCAACTAGTATTAGAAGCAGTTACCGCAAACCCAAGAGCCTTTGAATTCCTAAACACTTACATCTCGAAAGATGCTGAATTGGTGATTGAAGCTGTTAGAAAGAATCAAAAATGTTCAAAATATATTTCAAGAATTCCTAAAAAAGCTTTATCAAAACTTAATATCCTTGATAGAGCATGGCTGAAAAAAATGGAAATAAAAAATGCATAGTATTAGAGATTATGAAAAAGAGTTAAAAGGTTTCAAAGCAAAAATATTTCTCAATCATGAAGTTTCGGATTATGAAATTTTTTCTCACATCATTAATGCATCAGATAAGGGTTTAGATCAAGCCTTTACTGATGCAGCTTATTTACTTGAAAAACCCTTATCAAAACAAAGCAACATCTTATTACTTGAGTATTTTAGAGTTGCAATAAGTAGAAACAATACTGAAATCTGCCTAAAACTTATAAAAATCTTATTAAGAAAAACTAATCAGTCCTTTGTAATTCATACTGCCTTTCAAGCTACTAACTCTAAATTGAAAGCTGCACTTGTAGAAGCAATCAAGCACAATAAAAAACTCAAGATAAATAGCAAAATTTACTTTTATCTATTGTTGTGGCGAGCAAAAAAAATCTCTAAAAAAGATTTTTTAAAAGAGGTTCAGTATTGCCTTGATAAATTATTACTAAGTTATCAATATCAACTTAAATCATCTAATAGCTTTGGAGGGAATATGTATGATTCCTCTTATCCCCAAAAAGAACATAGGGATTTCCTTTTACGAGCTATGCGTGCAACAATTTTCTTGGCCAAAATTGGTAACTCTGGCAAAGCTGTAGTTTTTTTTAAAAAGGCATTTGGTCTTTTTAAAAGCGCTAATGCAAATAACTATAAGGATTTTTTTAAAGACAACAATCAAGGATGGGGGCGCACTCGCAATGAAAAAAGGTTTACAGATGGTATTTGTTCTTACAATAACATTACCAAATATCTAAAAACAAACTTTCAAGACTTCTTCGCTACCCCGTATAACCAAGACGAATTAGAAATTTCTTCCTTACTAACCACTAAAGCTCTTAATTTTGCTAATGAATTTGCAAAATATTCAAACAATCCTGAGATTTTAAAAATCATGTTTCCAATTCATGAATCCAAAAAATTTGTTCACAAAAATATATTTGGGTATATAGAGCTTATTGAAAAAATAAATAAAGAATTCTCAGATAAAAAATTAATAAATAGAGTTAATAAATATTTTTTTAACAAGCAACACTTTAGCTCAAAAATTGCTTTTTTAGGACTATCAAAAGAAACAAGAAAGCAAAATAATATTGATGAAAATAAAATAAAAGATCTGTATTCCAATAATGTCATACGTGGAAGTTTAAGAAGTCTTTATTATTTCTCTAACTATTCGCATCGGTTTGTATATGGCGGCGGATGCAACAATACAATTGCCTTTAAATTTGTTTATCCATTAGCTGATGAAGAGATCAGAGATTGGCTAGAAGATTTATTTATTGCAAAAAATCTCACAGACTATAGTGGTAAATTTTATCAGTCAAATCTCAAAAGAATGACGGTGGTTGGTTTTAAAAAAATGTTTGATAAACAAACTGCTCAAATTTTTGATAAAAATATTCAATTAAAGCTATCAAAACTACGCGAGCAAAATATTATTTCAAAACCTTTAGCTGAAGAAATTAGTATTAACTCAGCATGCTATCTGATGAAAGAATCAAGAGATTCTGGGAACTATAAATTAGGAGTCAAGTTTCTTAAATCAATGCCGCTATTCTCATCACGCAAAGTCATGTATCGAGGAAAGTTAAGAAAAGACTATATAAAAGAAAAAGGTGATGAGGATTACATGCGCTCAGGAGCGTTTAGAAAAGAATTAAATAAATTTCTTCAAGTTTTTTTAGAATTACCACAGAAACAGCAAAAAAATCTATGGTCAAATAAATTTGGAAGACTTTTAGATTGGATTGTTTATCCATACTGCAATAAAGAAACTTATAAAAAATATGCAAAACAAAATCCTTATGGCGTCTTTAGATCTTTCAAAAATCAGTCAGTTGTCGAAATGGTAAGAATAAAGAAAGAAAAAGAGAGGATGAATCAACTATCTGATAAAGCATTCCAAAAAGACTATAAAAAATATGTTTCCAGTGAATTAACAGAAGATTACATTGCAGGATGTATAGCTGTCAGAATACTGCACTTTCTTGAGGAAGGTGAGCAAAGGTTTTCATTATCAGAGGTTAAAAATAAGTTAAGACAAGACCTAGATCAAAATCCTTGTAAAAAATCCCAACTAAGTTTACTTCTTGCTCTTCGCAGCGGTGGAGGTTTATTTGGTCCTGGATATAAACCAACTCCAACAATATCAGGACTTTTATCAGATGAAAAAGATAGGATTATTAAAGAGATTAAAAGTATGTCTCAAGGAGAGCTTAAAAAAAACTTCAATGATGACGAGTTAATTGACTTGATTGGCAAGGACGAATCTTTAAATGCGTTCTTGCTTAAACAATTACCACATAAAACCATATATAAGATGGTTGATGGTCATCATATTTTTAAGAATCATGCTGCATTATGTCAGGACTTAGACTTGGCTGGAGTACAAAAAGCTCTTAGGGATGCATGCAAGGATTTGGAATCAACTAAAGATTTTCATTGGCAAAAAGCACGTTTTGCAGAAAATATTTTTGAAGGTTTATGTAATCAAGAACACTTTAGTAAGTTCGGAGACTGGAACAAGGAGTGTCTAAATATTATCAAAGGCTCAGTTCGTGGAATATATGAAAATATGGGTATCTACTCAATGAAAGCTCTTCATAATATTTCATTTAAAAATAAGAAGGAGGCTGAATCTTTTCGGCATTGCTTTGATTGCCTCACCAGCATAGAAAAAGAAGAATATGGAATTGGAAACTCAAAATATAGTCTTAAGAAGATCTATTCTCAACTAGAGAAAACAGCTAAAAGAATCTTAATCAAAAATAAAATAGATAAACTTACAGCAGAAACTTTTATAAAAATAATAGATCATCTTCTTAGATTCGAAGAAGAGAGCGTTAGAGGAATTATAGATAAGAAAGAGTGGCAAAAACTTAAACTACTTTTAACAAAGTGCGCCATGCATTTAATAAAAATAACTAAAATGACTGTCAAACAAATCTTCTTACAAGATGAGGGATTAGATAAAGAGGTTATGAAGAACTATCTACAGTCAATGAGAGAGTTCAATCCTGAGTATGAATCAGCTCTAAACAGAATTCCCCTTTCAAAGGATATAATCCAATACAGTAGAAAATATCATGCGCCCTACTGGGCAAATTCATTAAAAAATTTATTCCTCTAGAGTGAGCTCTTTAATCTTTTCTAAGCTTACTGACTTTACTCCAATTCCTTGAACACTTCCAACGACACCAGTTATCGAATCCTGCAATCTGTTTAAGACTTTCTCACGCCTATTCCATTTCGTTTTGAAAGCATTCTTTTCTTTTAACATTTCTGTTTGTAAGTCTTGATAGACCTGTCCCATTTCTTGTATTTGGTTAATAAAATCACCGGTAACATATTCTAATAACTGATCGGAGGATGCTTTAGATTTGAAGCTTTCTAAGTTCTTTTGCCTTGCTACGTTTAATATGCCATCTCGTATTGCTCTTACAAGTCCAATAACATGAGGGCCTGGTTTGCAAATCCATATTCTCTTATCAGCTTGTCCAAGTAATCCTTTTTCTTTAGCAGGAAAAGCTTTGGTTACAAGGATTGCAATATCAGAACTATCTTCATTAAGATCAGACTTTAATTTTTGGATCCAGCTCCCCGACCAATTCTTTGTATTTTTAGACTCAAACAATATCGAGCCCGCTTCATAGCCTCCCTCTGTAAAAATAACTTGCTTAATGTCAGCGCCGCGTTGACCTTTTTTAATAGGTACAAATGAATCATTAGGGAAAGCCTCTTCAAGATTGGATTGCAATAGCTCTTCTGCTACCTCACCTTGAATCTCAACAGATTGATCTTTTGTTTTACTTATAGCCTTTGATATACCTGACTTACTATCCTCAAGTCCTTTGATAGTCCTTTCAAGTTTGAGCTCAAGGGCTTTATTTGAAGCTTCCAGTTTTTCTATCTCAGCTGCTGATTCTTCAAAACCTTGATTAATAAATTCTTCAGTAATATCAATTTGCGAGAGATCTACCTCATTAATTTCACCACATTTATAACATTTAAACTCCGCCATAAGCATTTACTCCTTTATATATCTCTTGCATTAAAGATCTAAATTTAAAAAATATAAATTTCTTTTAATCACTTTCAGGAAGTAAAACCTCTAAGCCTTCATCAGGGAGGTCAGATAACTTACTTCTCATTTTTATAATAATACCCAGCAGAGTTTCGACACCTTTTGGGTCATTTGGTCTATTTCTTTCAAGTATTTTACTAATTGCATGCAATCCTCCATTAGCATATTCCTGAAAGATTTTGCAGCATTCAGAAGTGTCCCCAAGAATGGTGGCATCTTTTTTTTCTAATAAAGCTATTGAATAAATATGTTCGCTATATTTCTCTACAGCTGAAGAGGCAACTTCTACCGCATTATCTTTAGGAACTTTCTTCTTTTTATTATTTTCAAATCCATAATTTGAGCAAAAACATAAAGCTTCAGCTTGATTTTGAAACAGGGGTAATTCTTTATCTCCTGATAAACTCTTAAGAGCCGCGGCTTGGGTTCTAT
>CERS01087383.1_pt1 | contig 11333 bp, 3 predicted proteins | sample 356251 | NCBI WGS metagenome assembly CERS01 (sample SAMEA2621020, study PRJEB7988) | marine metagenome | isolation source: saline water (ENVO:00002010), including
AATTTAAAAGATAAATTTAAAAGATAAATTTAAAAGATAAATTTAAATAATATATGTATTATATGAAAAATATATGATATATTATAATTTTTTTTTATCTATCTTGTGGTTCTAAATAGGGTATATTTAGACATTCAAATATATCTTGTTCTGTTTTAAGTTCTATAAGATCATTATATTTATCAAATAAACCATATTCGTTTAATTTAAATCCTAATTTAATTGCTATATTTCTCATATATGTATTTGTATTTTTTGATCCAGTAAAATATAATATAGCATAAGGATATTGTTGAGGTGTAACAAGTCTAATATCAATTCTCATATATTGATCGAATTGTGGAATTTTGCATACACCCATGTACTTTGTTTTTGAATTAGATGTTAAATGTGCTACAAGGAATTTAGATTTAGATAAAGTATTAATAATATCTTCAAGTTTATTATTATTTTGTTTAACTAAAATATCAATATCTCCAGAAGAAGATTTATTTCTTCTAAATGAACCACAAATAGTAAATTCAAAATCAAATGTATTAAGATATGTTTGGATTTTTTTTATAATTTCTTGTGGTATTTTTTTTTGAAGATCATGATAATATAAAACACCAATTTTTTGATGATGTGTTAATAATTTAGAATGTTCTTTATATTTATCTTTATCAAGTAAATCTTCTAATGTAATATTATTTTTAATAAGTTCTTTAGCTTTAGATGGTCCAATACCAGTAATTTTAGTTAAATCTATAATATTAGACTTAGATTTATCTTGAGAAACTTCAGATAATTTACCACTAGTTAATATTTCTTTAATTCTATTTTTTATTTTATCTGAAAAATCTTTAATATTATTAATATTATCAATAGTAATTTTATATTCTAAAGAGGAAATAATATTTCTAGCTTTTTTAAAAGAATTAATCTTAAATGAATAATTAGGTGGTTTATTTAGATATAAATCATTTATCAAATTATCAAAATTCTCTACGATTGTTTTATTCATAATATATAAATAATATATATAAAATCAATTTTATACATAAAATAAAAATAATTTTTTAAATTAATAATACATTTAAAAAAGTAAATAAATAAAATACATATGGATAATAGTTTGTTATCGTTAATGGAAAATAGTGAAAATGGAATTAATATAAATAATGATGATGATAGAATATCAAATTTGATTATTTTAATAGGATTAAATATATTATTGTTTATTAACTATTATAATATTTATATAAATTTATTTATATTTATAGTATTATATAGTATATTAGGGATTTATTTAATAATAGAAAAAAAAGTATTGAATAAAGAAGTGAATATTATATTATTATGTATATTATTTTGTACTTCTATATATGATTTATTAAATGTATTTGAATATAATAAAACATCGTTTAGTTTTGTATTTTTAAATATAAATTTAATGTGTATAAAAGGATTAGTATTATATAATATTTAACTTTTATGCGTAATTATATTTAATTTAATATATATAAATTTTTTTTCTACTATAAATTATATAGTAAATATGAGTAATAAGATTGTTGCGTTAAATGTCGGTGCTATAAAAGTTAAGAGATTTGAAGCATATAATTCAGGTGATACTATTAAATTTCAATCAAATTTAAATGTTTTAGGTAATTTAAATATATCAAAAAAATTAGCAGTTTTATCTGAAGAAGATAGTACCAGTACTACTACAGGTGCTATGACTGTAAAAGGAGGTGTAGGAATACAAAGAAATTTGAATGTAAATGGAAATTTAAATATATCAAATGGTGCATTAGTTGTAAAATCAAATCATAATATAGATAGTGTAAAAATAGGTATTGGAACAGAAAATCCTAGAACATCATTAGAAATTGCTGGTTCAGATGGTATAATTATACCAAAAGGTGGTTCTGGTGCAAATGATGGTAGAGAAAGTATTGTAGGGATGATGCGTTTTAATACAGATACAAACATATTTGAAGGATATACTGGTGTAGGTGATTGGGGTATATTAGGTGGTGCTAGAAATGCTGCGGGTTCAACAGAAATTGATGTAGAAAAAAATTTAGGAGAAGATGTAATAAGATTTATTACACAAAACAAACAAAGAATGGCTATATTTAATGGTGGTGTTTCAGGATACGGACAAATATCAGATAGTACAAGTCAAGTAGGTTCAGTAAGTGGTTATGAAGGTGGTGTAGCAATTGGTAATGAATTTAATATACCTGAAGCATCATTACATATTAAAGGTAATTTAGTAGTATCTTCAAATGTTAATATAAATGGTGATTATTTTAAATTAAATACTATAAATCCTGAAAATGATTCAATAAACTTAACTACAACAGGAGGTATGACTGTAAATGTAAATAATAGTATGAACGAAATAATAGATAAAAGTAAATTAATAACAATAGGTGCTAATTTAAATCAAACTATAAGTGGAAATAAAACATTAACAGTAACAGGTGATGTTTCTGAAATATATAAAAAAACAAAAGACTTATTAGTAAAGAATAATGTAACAGAAATCATTGAAGGTAGTAAAAACATACATATTACAGGTTTAAAAAATCTATCAATAACTGGTATATCTAATGAAACTTATAAATCAAATAGAAATGTTGATATAACTGGAAATTATACTGAAACAATAACAGGAACAAATATATTAACAGTTGATAAAGATGTAACAGAATTAATTAAAAATAATAAAGATTTAACAATATCTAAAAACGCAAATATAACAATTATGGGAAATAATATATTAAATATTAAAGAAAATAATTATGAAACTTATAAAAAAAATAGAACAGTATTAATAACTGGAAACTTAAGTCAAACAATATCAGGAAATTCTGATATGTTAATAAAAGGTACTAATACTATAGATATTATAAATGATTCAAATGAAACATATAGAAATATAAGAAATATAAAAGTAAGTAGTAATTATAATGAAACTATATCAGGTAGTAAAAATATAAATGTAACAGGAGTTGTAGTAGAAACAAATAAACAACATAAATATACAGATATAGTAGGTAATTATACTGAAAAAGTAACTGGAAATAAAAATATAAATGTAACAGGATTTGTAAATGAAATAGTAACAGGAAATAAAACAATTACTGTAAATGAAAATTTAATAGAAATAATAAAAGGAGGAAATAATAGAAATGTAAAAGGTAATAATAGTGAAACATATGAAAAAAATCGTAATATTCATATTGGAGGAAATTTAGTTCATCATATAACTGGAAATAGAACATTAAGTGTAACTGGAAATGTAACAGAAATTCATAGAAATAACGTCCATATAGAAATAAATAATAATTTAACTGAATTAATTACAGGAAGTAAAGTAGTATCTATTTATGAAAATAATGATGAAACATATCATAAAAATAGCACAATTTTAGTATCAGGAAATTTTACAAATAATATAAGTGGAAATAAAATATTTAATTTATATGGAACAAATACTTTAACAGTAACATTAGATAATGATGAAACTTATAAAGGAGATAATTCATTAACAATAAAACATAATTTAAATAATACAATAGAAGGTAATATAAATGTAACTGTAGGACAACATGTGTCTGAGTTAGTTGAAAAAAATAAAATAATTGAAATTAAAAATGATTTAATAGAAACAGTTAGAAATAATAAATCATTATTAGTTAAAAATAATAATACTGAAATATATGAAGGTTATAGAAATTTAACTATATCAGGAGATATGAATGAAACTATAACTGGAGCAAATAGCAAAACAATACATAATTCTCGTAGTTTATTAGTAAGTGGAAATAATACAGAAATCTATAAAAATAATAATATAATAAATATAACAGGTAATTTAGTAGAAACAATTACTGGAACTACAACAAAAAAAATTACCGGAGATATGACTATAACAATATCAGGAAAACAAGATACAACAATAAAAAAAGATTATGATATGACGATTTTTGGAAATAGTAATAATATTATAAAAAATAATTCAAATGTAAAAATAACAGATAATTATAATGAAGTTATAACAGGTGATAAAAATATAATAATAAAAAACAATTTACATGAAACAATAACAGGTAATTTAAATAAAATAATAACAGGAACAAGAGATACAACAATAGTAGGAATTACAAATGAAACATATTTATCTGATAATTTATTAACAGTAAAAGGTAATTTAACAGAAATAATAACAGGAACTAAAACAATTACTGTTACTGGTTCTATCACTGAAATATTAAAAGGTAATAGAAATATAAATATAAGTGGAAATTTAAAAGAAACTATTACAGGTCATCATACGACTACAATAAATGGAACAAGTGAAAGTTCTATAACTTCATCTGGAGATATTAAATTAGAAACAAAAACAGCTGATAAAGATATAATATTAAAAACAACAACTGGAGGAAAAGTTCATATAGAAAATACTGATACAATATTAAGTAATGATGGAGTTACACCATTAGATACTCAAGGTTCTTTAATAGTAAAAGGTGGTGCTTATGTTAAAAAGGATATGTGGATAGGTGAAAATTTAAATGTTTTAGGTAATTTAAATGTATTTGGTAATTTTACAAGATTGAATACAACTAATATAGTAATTGATGATCCATTAATAGTATTAGGATTAAATGCATCTGCTAATCAACATGCAGGATTTTTAAATAGATATGTAGATAATAGTGAATATAAATTTACTGGATTAGTAAAAGAAAATTCTGATACAAATAAAAATTATCATTTATTCACTAATATTGATGATTCTGCTGAAAGTGATGAAAAACCATTACTTTCAACAGCTGGCTCTAATTTAGGATTAAATGAATTAGCTAATAAAAATACACATGGTAATTTAGTAGTTGCTAAAATGAATATATTAAATGATGATGATTTAGATAGTGCTAATTATACAGATGGAGATACATTATCATCCGCAACAGCAAAAACAAATGCATCTATAAATGTAGAAGGAAGTTTAAGTGTAGCCAAAAATATATTAATAGGAGATAGTAAAGGTATTTATTTTGGTGATGAAAAAACAAAAATATTAGATGGTACTGATAATAAATTATATTTACAAACAAATCAAGATTTAATAATAAAAAATACTGAAAGTTCAAATGATTTAGAAATAACTTCTTCCAATAATTATACAGAAACTATAGCATCAAATAAAACTATAAATACTACTGGTAATAAAATAGAACATATAACAGGAACTAGAACATTAACAGTAAGTGGTGCTAATAATGAGACTTATAAAGCTAATAGAACTATTACTATTAATGGAAATAGTGAAAATATAATTACAGGTAGTTTAACTGAAACAATTAAAACTAATAGACATTTAACAGTAGATAATAATAATACAGAAGTAATAACAGGTTTTAAATATTTACAAGTTAATGGAAATAGCACAGAAATAATTTCTCAAACAAAACATTTAACAGTTTTAAATAATAATACTGAAATTATTACAGGAAATAAAACTACTATAATAACAGGAAACTTAGATGAAACAATAAAAGGTAATAATACTTTAAAAATATCTGGTACAAATACTGTTATAGTAACTGGTGCATCAACAGAAACTTTCAAAAATGATAAAACTGTTAATGTTGATGGTAATGTAGTTGAAACTATTGGAAATGATTGTTCATTAACTATATTAGGAAACAGAAATTTAGAAATAAATAATAATGTAACAGAATTATATAAATCAATAAGAAATATAAATATTTCATCTAATTTAAATGTAATTATAACTGGTAATAATAATGAAACAGTTAAACAAAATAAATCATTAACTATATTAGGTAATAATTTAGAAACAATAAAAGGTGATAATACATTAACAATTAACAAAGATAATAATATTACTATAACAGGTAATTATAATTTATCTATTAATGAAGATTGTAATGAAACATTTAAATCAAATAAAAGTTTAACTATTGGTGGTAATAATACAGAAATAATAACAGGTAATAAAAGTTTAACTATTACAGGTAATAATACTGAAATTGTTAAAGGAACACGATTAGTAGTAATAACTGGTAATTCTACAGAAATAGTTCAAAATAATGTAGTTGATTTAATTAGAACTAGTAAAACTGAAACAATAGATGGTTCTTTAACTGAAACAATTAAATTAGGACATAATATAACAATTGGAGGTTCTTTAACTGAAACAATATCTGGTTCTAATACTGTTATAATTACAGGAAAATCAACTGAAATAATAAAGGGTGCTAGAAATGTAACTATTAGTGGAGAATTATCTGAAATAGTATCAGGAGAAAGAACACTAACTGTTACTGGTAATAATACAGAAATATATAAGAATAATAAAGTAGTAAATGTAAGCGATGATTTAAATACTATTGTAGGAGGTACATATACTTTAACAGTTAATAATAATGTAACTGAAACATTCAAATCAAATGTTACTGTTGGTGTAGGAGGACTATTAAATCAAACAATCGGAGGTGTTGTTAATATACATAATTCTAATAATAGAGCATTAACAGTATCTGGTAATCTTGTAGAAACAATAACTGGAACTAAAACTTTAACTGTTACTGGTAATAATACTGAAATTATAACAGGTAATAAAACTTTAAAAGTAGAAGGTAATAATAATGAAACTTATAAAAGTTCTAAAACTGTAACAATAAATGGAGCTTCAAATAAAACAATTATGGGTGATTATAATTTATCAGTTCAAAATGATTTAACAAATGTTGTTACTGGTAATAAAACAATTAAAGTTCAGCAAAATTTAACAGAAATAATCACAGGTAATAAAGTAGTTGTTATTACTGGTACAAGAGAGTTTAAAGTTATTGATAATAATACTGAAGTTTATAATTCTAATAGAAATATTACAGTAAGTGGTTCTAATGTAGAAACTATTTCTACTTTACAAACAATTACAGTAAAAGGAGATACTACTGAAACATATTCTGGTAATAGAGATATTAAAATAGGAAATACTTTTAATTTATTAATAACAGGAAATCATACATTAACAGTAAATAGTAATAATACAGAAGTATATAATACTAGAACTGTTAATATATCTGGTAATTATAATGAATTAGTACAAGGTGCTGTAACACAACGTTTTAATAATACTAGATATTTAAAAGTGCATGAAAATAATACTGAAGTTTATCAAAAAAATAAAAATACTACTGTAAGTAATAATTTAGATTTAGTAGTAACAGGTAACTATAATTTAACAGTAAATGATGATACTAATGAAACTTATAAAGGTAATAAAACTATTAAAGTTACTGGAAATTTAGAAACAATTATAACTGGTACAAAACAGTTAACTAATTATTTAGATAGTACTGAAATATATAAACAAAATAGAACAATTAATGTTGAAGGTGATAATAATACAATTATAACAGGTAATTATAATTTAACAGTTAATGAAAATTCTGCTAATTCTATAAATATAAAAGCAAATAATGGTGGTATTAAATTAGAATCCGGAGATATAAATACATATGGTAAAGAAATTGTAATTAATTCTAATGTTAAATTTAATAATGCCTTATATTATACACCTGAAATATTAACTGCTCCTACTGGTACAAACGATCATACTCAAGCTAATAGAACTACTATCGGACAACAAGTATTAACTGTATTATCATGGGCAGGGACTAATACTAACACAACATGGTATTTGAAATTAGAAAAAGGTAGATATAACGGTCAAATTAAGAAAATAGCTTTACATCCACAGTGGAATGGTAAAGAAGTAAATATTGCTATAGTACAATTCGTTGATCCTGCTGGTAGTACATTTACTGGTGTTAATTTTGATGATCAAACTGGAACAAGTGCTGATGCTCCTGCACAACTATTATTAAACTCAGGAGGTCAAACATTAAATTTAATATATATTGATAATGATAACGATTTAACAAATAATATACCAGGTGAAACAGCTAAAACAGGTGGTTACTGGATGTTACTAGATAATAACTTTGATTTCATATAATAATTATATAATAATATTCTAGATATATATATTTTTTTTTTGTAATATTTATAATCTATTTTTTTTATATAAATATTTATAATACATTTTTTTTTCTTGCAAATATTTATAATGATGAGAAAATCCGGTGTTGCAGCTACAGTCCAAACATTATCAGTAAAAAATTTGGCGACGCATGAATCATTACAAGCAAATAACGCAATGAGCTTTTCAGCATCGATTACAGTAGATGATGCAATCAGAGTAGATGATACAGGTGATTTATCTACATACATTCATACAGATGAAATTTATTATATATATTATGATAATTTTATAAGTAAATTTAAATTATCTAAATCTTTTACATCATTATTAGATACAACAATACAACAAGATTACAAATTTGTTTCAAATCCTCTTTTAAATCTATGCTCTAATAGAACATATAAATTTATAATGAAATCTACATATAATGATTTAACTGATGGATCTTTAACAAATAAAATGGATGAAAGATTTTTAATTTGGACGGAAAGAAACCATACTGCTACTTTAGATATTAGAATAAGTTCTCCTCAAGAAATATTAGGTGATCCTATGGGTATATTATATTATGTTAATGATAATACTACACCTACAACATATTCTAATTATAAATTATCTAATAACAGTAGTTCTGAATTAAGATTTACACCTAATACAAATGATACATTATATTATTTTTCTACATTACAACTTAATGCAGGAAAACATATTAATATTTTACCTGATAAATTTTTAGATGGAAGTGGCATTATTAATGGTGGTATGGGAATTTATGGAAATATGAATGTTGGTGATAATATGTTATTAAAAACAAATTATTTTAAAGTTGAAAGAAATAGTTTAACTGATATTAAAATAGGTGTTAATAATAATAGATCTAGATTAGATTTAGCTGAATTAAATGGTGGTGTAGTAATTCCTAAAGGAAATAAATTAACAATTGGATATAATCATTTACAAAAATATGATTCAATAGTTAAAACTGATAGTAATAAAACTATTGATTTAGTATTAGAAAATGAAGAATTTATTAATGTAATTGTTATAAAAAATACAGTATTTAATAATGATCCTAATTTACAATTATCAGTATATAAAGTAAATGATGATAATTCAACTGATATTATTTATTCTAATGATAGTGTTTTATTTAATCAAAAATATTATAGTAAACAATTTTCTTACTGGCCTGATGAAAATAATCCACAAAGTCTAAGAGATTATACTGATTGTTATAAAAAAAGATTTAGTAGTATAAAATTAAAAAAATTAAGATTTGTATTTAATAATATACCAAATAATCCAAATATAACTTCTTCAGATAGTGATATTTCTACTCTTAATAATATTTTTTCAAATATTAATGAATATAATGTAGAAGTATGGAAAATTGGTGAAAAACCAGTAAAAACTGTAGGTATTTTAAGATTTAATATTGAAACAAGAGGCTTTGAAGGACAATTTTCTGAAGAAACTTTTCCATTAAATACCACAAATATAAATGCGGCCAATTCTTTATATAAATATGAATTTGGAGCAAATAATTGGCCTTCAATTGGTGGAATAAAAGATATAGATTTAGATACTTTTATAGATACTCAAGATGTAATTTCTTTTAGTACTGGAAATGATAATCCACCAAACACTACTGAAAGAATGTTTATAAAAGAACAAGATAGTTTAACAAAAATAGGTATAGGAAATAATAATCCACAATCTACATTAGATATTACAAATAATTTAAATATTACTAAAGATATTTCTAATAATGTTGGTGGTGTAAATATAGGACATAATACAGAAGGTTCAGTTAATGATTTCTTAAATATTAATATTGAAGGAAATAATAATAATAATTCTATTCATTTTTCTAGTGTTGGTAATTATAATATTGATTTACAAAATAGTTATATAATAGATGTTGAAGATAACTATATTATTAAATCAAAAGATTTAAATATGATAGTCAGTAATTTTAATAATTTAAAAATTTTAGGTAATTCTAACAGTTTTATTGGTGGAAATAAATATAATAAAATTACAGAAAATAGTAATATTTCTTATGAAAATAATATTATTGAAACTTTTGGATTACATAATATAACTGTTAATCAAAATTTTAATTCATCATTATATAATAATAAAGTTGTATCTTTAGTAGGAGATTTAGATACTAAAATTAAAGGTAATTTAAGTTCAACTATATATGATGAAACTACTATAAATTATAAAAATAATTTCAATTCATCTATTTTATCTAATTCAAATACTACTATAGATGGTAACTTAACTAAAACAGTAAACTATAATATGTTTGAAACATCTAAAAATAAAACTAGCACTATACATAATGATGTATTATATAATGTAAATACTAATAGTTTAAAAACTATAGGTTCATTAGATACTGATATTACTGGTATTGAAACTACTAACTATAAACAATCTTTAATTATTAAAAATAATACTTTTAACAAAAATGTAGATGGAGATGTAAATAATATTGTATATCAAAATCATAATATTAATTATAGTAATAATTATGATAATAATATAAGTGGAAATATCGATAATAATATAAATGGTAGTTATGATTTAAAAATAAAATCTAATAAAACTGTAAATATATCAAAAAATAAAGACACATTTATAGCATATGGCACAAATAAAACTAGAACATTAAATGTTAATGATGATTATAATAATACTACTAAAGAAAATAGTGTATGTAATTTTGATAATAATGAAACTATTCATGTTAATCAAAATTTAGTAGAAGATTATAATGGCACTATGGATTGGAATATTAATACTTCTACAATAAATATTCAGGGTAATAATATTAAAACAAGTCATATGGATGTAGTAAAAACAGTTAAAAAATTACAAGATATAGATGTTATAAATAATTCTACTCTTAATATTAAATTAAATAGAAATTTAGATATAAATGATAATTTAACAGAAACAATATCTGGAAATTCAGATACAACTATTTTAGGAACTAATAATTCTATAACTCATCAAGATGTCAATAGTATATATAAACAAAATGTAGATGTTATAATAAATAAAAATAATAATATTTCATTAGAAGGTAATAGAAATACTATTATAAAACAAGATTATATTTCTACTATTGATAAAACATTCACAATGAATGTAAATAATATTGATGAAACTATTAATAATAATTATATACTAAATAATAAAAATAATGATTTAATATTAGGAAAACATATTTCTACAGTAACTG
>CERS01113982.1_pt1 | contig 11285 bp, 7 predicted proteins | sample 356251 | NCBI WGS metagenome assembly CERS01 (sample SAMEA2621020, study PRJEB7988) | marine metagenome | isolation source: saline water (ENVO:00002010), including
TTTTCATATTGTTCTAATGTGTTTGAACCTACTTTATCTGGTGTATAATCATCGGGAGGAGTTTCGATTGTATCATTAATATCTAAAGCAGCATAATGATGTTGTTGTCTCATACCACCGCTTCCTTTTGCTGACAATTCCTCGGAATTTTGATCTAAGAAACTAAAATTATCAGAAGCAACACCAAAATTGGCACCACCAAAAGCGAATGCAGACGGTTCTCCATTAAACATGCTGGCTTTTTCCTGGACCTTCTCTTTAATAGGTTGAATATAATTATCGATTTCATTTCCAAATACAACTCGATTACCTCTGTTAAGCAATAAAAGAGCAGGAACTTTAGTAACAGTAGGAGGTAATAAAATTTCTTGACCATTTTCTAAAATAATATTTGTCACGCCATTAGGTTTCTTTCTTCGATTATCAATACAGATAAAATGCATGTCATCTTTTATTTGTGATTGTGAAATTGTTTGAATTAATTTTTTAGAATGCTCACAATAATTGCTATAATAAATAATCATACTCATTATAATTAAATATCTTATTAATATTTTTTTAAACTTAAATTTTTAATATTTTATATGTTGATTTAATTATAAAAATGATTTAATTATAAAAATGATTTAATAAAAAATTGATTTAATTATTTATCATTATAGATATATAATAAAATGACAAATCCAATTGTATCTATTATTGAACAGGATGAAGATGAATTAAATTTTAAAATTTCTGATGTAAATGTTAGTATTGCTAATTCTATTAGACGCGTAATATTATCTGAAATACCGATCGTCGTATTTAGAACAACTCCATATGAAAAAAATAATATTGAAATTATAACTAATACATCGCGCATGAATAATGAACTAATAAAACAGCGGTTTAGTTGTATTCCAATTCATATTAATGATTTAAAATTTCCAATGGAAGATTATATTGTAGAAGTTAATGTTGTGAACGATACAGACAGAATGTTATATGTTACCACTGAAGATTTTAAGATTAAAAATATTAAAACAAACACCTATATGAATAAAAGTGAAAGTAAAATAATATTTCCACCAAATAATATTACCTCTTCCTATATCGATGTTATTAATTTGCGACCAAAAATATCAGATGAAATACCTGGAGAAAGTATTAATATTATTTGCAAACTGGATATAGGTATTTCTAAAGAAGATAGTGCTTTTAATGTTGCTTCGACATGCTGTTATGCAAATACTCCAGACGAGATAAAAATTAATGATGAATGGAATATTAAAGTAAAGGATTTGGATAAAGAAATGGATAAACAGGAAATAGAAAATTTGAAAAAAGATTGGTATAATTTGGATGCTAAGAGAATCGTAATTAAAGATTCATTTAATTTTAAAATAGAGACGGTTGGACAGTATGACAATTTAACTATTGTTTTTAAAAGTTGTGAAATAATGATAAATAAAATACAGAAACTAAATGATGATTTACAGAGTAACGAAAATTTAATAAACGAATCCAATAATAATATTGATAATTGTTTTGATATCACTCTTGAAAATGAAGATTACTCGTTGGGAAAAGTAATCGAATTTATGTTATACAATAAATACTATAAACATCCCAGCAAAAATCCGAATGGTATATTAACATTTTGCAGTTTTAATAAACATCATCCACATGATACTGATAGTATTATAAAAGTTGCTTTTTCAAGTAATAAAAATAAATTAGATGTGATACAATTAATAAGTGATGTCTGTAGTGAAAGTATTATCATATATGAAGAAATTGCTTCCAATTTTAAGAATTAAAATTATTTAATATAAATATTTAGTATAAATGATTTTTACTAAAAAATTAGTTGAAAAGACCATTTGGTTTTCATTGATTATGCAATTAATTACAAGTTTCATACCAATACATGCGTTTTTTATTAAACTTCCAGAAAACGATAAAATATTGGGCGACATACTGGGATTAGAAACAATCGTGCAGTTTGTTGAAATGGTATTCTATGTTTGGATTGCCAGTTCTGTTTTAAATGTTAATAAAATGGCGTCAAGAAGATATATAGATTGGGTTATAACGACACCAATGATGCTTCTCTCGACAATAATGTTTATGAAATACAAAGAAACCAAAGAAACCAAAGAAACCAAAGGCAATGACGATTTAGATAAAAAACCGTTAACTACCAAGAATTTTTTAACCGATAACAAAGAAAATATTTTTTTAATATTTGGATATAATTTACTTATGTTATTATTTGGATACTTAGGTGAAACAAATGTAATTTCAAACTATATATCAATACCTATTGGTTTTATCTTTTTTATAAAATCGTTTGAAGTTATTTATAAAAATTATGCTAATAAAACTTTACAGGGAGAGAAACTATTCTTATTTTTAACTATAATTTGGGGACTTTATGGTGTAGCAGCAACATTTTCGCCAAATTTAAAGAATGTAAGCTATAATGTATTAGATATAGTATCTAAAAATTTTTATGGTTTATACATTTATTATGAAATATTAAAACTTGCTGGTGTTAATTAGAAACATGTTTAACAATAAAAAATCAACAATAAAAAAATTCAACATTAAATATATTTAACAATTAAATATATTTAATATTATTGATATAAATTTCTACTATAAATATAAGATAATGGATGAAACATCAGAAAACAATGTGAATATAAAATTGGGAGACATTATTGAAATTGAAGCATTAGACGATATGTTATTCCATAATATTAAGTTTTTTGTTAAATATATTGATAAAAAAAAATTTGTCTTAATTTCGGAAGAAAATGACGAGCAAACATTATTAATTAATGAAGAAGGTGGTTTAATCAATGAAAACATATCTGGTATAAACATTTTACATCGTGAAAAAGATAAAGGCTACGCAAAACAAAATGGATTGACAGTTGGTACATGGATAGATATACAGTTTAACACTAATGTTCCGATGATTATTACTGGACAAATAACAAATTTAGACGAGGACCAAATAGAAATTAAATTGACGAATGAAGAAGTAATATATATTGATTTTGCTTACAAAGGAATACCTATTGATTTACAAATTGAAAAAATAATAATTCGCGATACACCAATAACAAGTAAAAATTTAACCCCGCAGGATATATCAGAAGGCGACGAAGATTCAACACCGGAATCGACAAAGGATTTAACTGGTAAAGATGAGAGTAACGAACCCCAAGAACCCCAAGAACCCCAAGAACCCCAAGATGATATTTATAGCGACGACGCAATAAAAGATGTGGAGATAGAAGAAAAATTAAATAAAATAGATGATATTAACAAACAAATTTTTGAAGCAGACCAAATATCATTTGGTGAAGATTTGGAAGAAATCGTGCAAATAATAAATATACCAGAGTCCAAAAAATTATATAATATCGATAAACAGACAAATGATATGTTAAACGAGTTTCTCTCTAATATTGCAAATATTAACAGAACAGAAGAGGTTGTCAATAATATTCATTTGATTATTGATAGGTATGTTCAATTGCGTAAAGAATTTTCAACGTTTGATAAAAATGATAATATAATTTCTTTTATAAAAAAGGGTGCCGAATACAAACCTTTAGTGAAATCTTTACAGGAGCTAGATAAAAAATTATATTGGATAATGCCGGTTACTAAGAATAAAAAGAAAGTGTATGACGTTGATAATGATGATAATTATAAATATATTATTCAAAAAACATTAGGCAATAGCTTATTAGATATTGACGAAATAAATAATAAATTTGCCGAAAAAAAATCACAAGACGCTCCCAATAAATATAAAATATACCTGGATTCCATAACCGATTACTATAAATCGTTTGGTTATTCAAATATTAAAGACGATGTTATTATTAGCAAAGAAATAAAAACCGATATAAATGCAATTATAAATAATTTTGAAGATTTTAACAGTAGCGTAGTTCAAAACGAAATAATAACTAAAAACAAATTTGTTTCGCAAAATTATAGCACAGGTTTACAATATTTAAAAACTTTTAAAAACGAAGTGTTCATGAATAATATAAAAAATGATGTATTGGATATTAAATCATTCATCACCCTTCCAATAAAAGTTTTGAATTTTTCTTACATTAATTTGCCAACAACAAACATTTTAACGAAGGCAGATTTAAATAATAATTTTATTTCATTGTGGAAAATATTAAATAAAAGATCTAATATAAACTCGCATATTGTAACAGATATTGATAAACCATTGGAACATGACAAGGATACTTATCTTAATAATATTACCGAATATACAATAGATCCGGAGATAATTACTAAATACAGCGATAAAAATGAATTATACGAAAAATTTTTAAACACTATTATACCTAAAACAAGAGTATTATTCAATTTGATAAAAAAAGATATCACTGAAAAATTAACAGTTTACGATATTATACGATACTTAGAACCTTTTATGATATATTCGAGCGACATTTCTTACATGCAGTATAACGAATTTGTTAATTTTATTAGAGAGAAGATTAGCGAATACAAAAAGATTTATGTCCAAAATATACGAAATTTAAGTAATATGTATGTCAAATCGAAAGATTATGAATTGAATTTACATACTTTGCTTAAAAGTAATGAAAAAGTATTTAAAGATGTTATCGAAAGTTATAAAATTCCATATGATAATAGCATAACTAACGAAGAAATAATGGCCCGCATGTTTAAGATTGATAATTGCAACCTGTATAATATTGCCATCAGTATTTTAACAATTAAATTAAAAATAACTAATAATGTTCAAGATATTACAACTTTAATTGATGAAAAAAAAACATTATTAGAAAACGAAAATAAAATATTAGATAATTCGGAAAATAACGATGATTGTAATAAATATGTAATAGCAAAAAAATATATTGCGGTTGATGAACTTGAGGAAGATAATGGGGTAGATATTTATTATGACCGTCAGTATGATAAAACATTATACGACTTGTTAAAGGAGCATGAAAACGAAATTAATACATTTGAAGGCGACGAAATTAAAATCGGTTATTTATCAAAACAATTAGAGAAAATAAATGGATTAAGCGAGATGAAAGCTTTGCGAGAAGCAAAGGCGATCATTAAAAAGAAACGGTTGGTAGAAGAGGGCGAATATGCAATTCTTGACTACGACGATAAGATATTATACTATAAAAGGGAAGATAAAACTTGGATTCAAGATAAAAATATAGATGAAACATTGTTTACTGATGATACAAAGGTATTTTGTAATTTTAAATTAAAGTGCATTACAAATGAAAATGATTGTGAGAATTTTAAGAATAAAGACAACGCTTTAGAAATAAATAAATATAAAACAATTGTAGATGAATTTGATACAACACTTGCGCTAAGTAAAGAGCAAACAGTAAACAAGATAAAAAAATCATATGAAAAAGCATTACAAAATATAAAGATTAATAGAGTAATCGTCAATAATGCGGATTTAAAATACAATAAGCAACAAAATTTAATTGCAGGAACATTAGAAATTAATGATATTGTTGTTTCGCCTTATGATAATATAGCAAGTATAATATTGGGTCAGAATGACATTGTAAAAAAATATAATGATATAAATAAATTTATCAGGATATATACCCGAGAGCATGAAAATAGCGATAAGGAGGATGAAATGTGGTTATATTGTATAACAACCGGCGTTAAACTATTACCAGTGTTTATAAAGAAATTATCTGATGCGTTTCTTACTGGTAATACAAAACATTATCTTGACACCATTGCTAAAATATGTGCAGAACAAGGTACAATAAGCGACGACGAATCTTTTTGGATAGACGAATATAGTGGTTATAATATTGTCCCGATCGATTTCTCCAACCAAGAAGACTATAATGAGCAAGGATTTAAGATGAAAACAAGCGATGTTTTAGATAATGATATTAATGATATTATTTCGGATTCCAATGATAAAAAATCCAATAAAAATTATGATAATCCTGTTGCCAATATTAGTATTGTTGTGATTAACGCATTTATGAAATTCACAGGAGTTATTATTAGCAACGATAATATGGAATTTATAATAAATAATGTAATTTTACACTCGCAAAATCCTAAGATTCTTCCGAGCAAAAAATCATATGAGGCAAAGATTAATAAACAAGATAAAAAGGATGGAAAGAAGTTTGCTAGTTATGATAAATTTAAAAAGAAACAAAGTATTATTTTAACATTATGCTATTTACTAATAGTAATACAAACAAGTATTCCTGATATTAAAACAAAAAAACAATTCCCTGGTTGTAAAACATCTTTCAAAGGTTACCCATTAGATAGTAATGAGGATAGCGTATCCGGTATTAAATTTATAGCGTGTGTTATAAGTAATATCAAGAGTTCTATAGAACCATGGGATTCAATTAAAAGTATGAATGATAAAAAAATAATTACAGAGATGATTAATATTATAAAGAAATACATTTTGGCAAGTTCCGATGTTAAAAAATTAATTAGCGATAAATTAGAAAATATTAAAACAAAGGGTGATGGTATTGATGATGTAATTGAAAATTTAAATTTAATTACTTGGAATAATTTTTTACCTTTATTGACACCGGTTAAATTAAATAATGTGAATAATATTACAAGTGATTTTATTTCAGAATTAAAGAATGACATGAAAAAAGGTTCGATGAACCAATATGAAAAGATACAAATAATCCGCGGTAAAATAATTTTATATACCGCTAAAATACAGGAAGTTATACAAAATATTATATCCCAAAAAACCACCATATTATCAAGTAATTCACAGCAACCATTCTTAGAAAACGCTTGTTGTAACGAAAATAATTTAAATTCTTTAGAATATTTTATTAATATTAGACCTGAAATAATTAATTATAATAATAATAATGCTTCTATGCAAGATATATTAGATGATGTAGGTAAATTAGGAAAAGCACCTATTATATTTTCACCCGAAAACACAAAGAGTAAAAAAACAACTATTGATCATGAGTATTCGGAAGAGACTATATACCAAGCATTTATCACCTACTGTAATTTTAATTCAGATTTACCAATTAACCCTACTCTCTCATCAATCTGTTTGCAAAAACCAGATGATTATAATAATAATAATACGATCGAAGAAAATATTAAAATTCTAAAAGAAAATGGTATAAATTATTCTGGCGATAGTCTTCTCCAATTAATGAATATAGTTAATAAGGAAAATATAATTAAAAGAGATATCCGTAATGCTACAATAAATAATGTTCAGTCATACCGAATGATATTACAAAACATAATGAATCAAGATACGTCAATATTACCGGATGAGTTTATTGAAAAAATGTTTTCTATGATTGACTCTGTTGATGGTGCCAGAAATTTAACAGAGGATACCGATGAAATGATAGAAATGAAGAAATATCTAAAACAAGAAGAAAATATTAAAATGAGAAATCAAATAATCCAATTTTTAAAAGAGAATACCGATAAAAAAAAGAATGGCAAGGTTATCGATTGTATAAAAAATATTATGAAATTTAATATTAATGTACCGGATGATAATTTAGAAAATAATTTAGAAAATAATATTCGAAATAATGATAATGCCAGTTTCAGTTCTATAGAATTTATTAAAAATGTCTTTAGAGATATTTGTATTACATTTCCCAACATGATTTTAAATAAAATAGACTATTCGGAAATGACCGTACCAAAACACTGGAAGTTGTCATTAAATCATAATAATGATATCAAAAAATATTTATCAGATTATTACAAGAGTTTTTATCAATTTTACGACGACGATGTTATAGAATTATTGCTGAATAAAGTAATGCCGGATATTAATTTTATTTATGAATTGGCGATGAACACATACTTTAATTCTTCTATGTATGATAATGATACAAAGTTTTATTCTATATTTACTAACGATATTTGCGAACAATTGTTCACATTTTATTTTTATTCTATTATAGTTAAATTTATAAATGTCTTAGAAGAAGACGAAGATGATTTTTTAAATAAATCAGAATATTCAAGCGACGAAGATAACGAAGCGGACGAGTTGAGTTATATTATTACTGCGGAGAAGAGTTCTTTAAATAAAAATACCGGTAATTTATTGCGTGTTATTATAGAAAGGGTTTGTTCGGATAAACAAGATATTAATTTGAGTTATGATATGCTTATGAATAAAATACACAGAGAGAAAGAAAGAGAGAAGGATAATATAGTAGAGACACTTAAGAATATGACTACCGAAGAACGCGAAATAGAAAATTTGTTTAAAAATAATAAATTAGGTAAATGGAGCAAAGGACTACAAAAAGGAGTGCACACATATCAAGGAGACACTTACGACGAGGAAAGAGGCGAGATGGAAAAGCAAATGATAATGGAAGTCAAATTAGGAAGTATAGCAAATGATCCCAACAGGGATGTAATTGCGATGGATATGCAAAACCAACAATTGATAGCAGACCAAATAGAAAGTGAAGAATATTCAATGAAACATTTAGGCGATGATGATGATTTTGGAGATATGGACGGAGACGAATTCTTTTAATTCTTTTAAAAAATAATAATAAATCAGCATATATTTATGTTGCCGCTACATGTATCGTAATAAAAACTGTTATTTATAATATAAATTATGTTATAAATAATAAAAATTTAAATAGTAAATAATAAAAAACTTCTTTAATATTATAATATAATGATGAATAGAAACTATATTAGACGTAATATTACAACTATCGCAATAATAATATATGCGTTGCTTTATACAATTGTTATAATGTTAAAACCCGCCTTCGTATACAACGAAGATGGAAGTTTGCGAGATTTCGGGATTGGATATAAAAAAAAGACAGTAATTCCGGTTTGGTTAGTAGCAATATGTTTAGCGATAGTTTCATATTTTGGTGTTTTATATTATTTAACTTACCCTAAAATGGTCGAATAACTTTAATCGGTTATTTTATAAACAGTCTCGGGTTCTTTATTTAATTTCTTTTTTTCGATTTCTTTTATCTTATCATCATTATTTTTCATGACACTAATTGGTTTTTTACAACCTGCATTTAGAATATAATTATAACTGGCTGATGTAATAAGACTACCAATTAATATATACCAAATATATTCAGAAACAAAATATTTAATTCTTACAAAGTTTTCTAATTTACCTTTTAATGTAGGATCGCCCTTAACTCCAGATTTAAATAAAATACTTGAGGTATCCCAGAATTTAGAAAAATTGGAAGGCGTTATTTGATTAATTAATAATGATTCATTACCATATATTTGTGCTAAAGATTGTTGAATATTTTTCTCACTATTACTTAAAAACTTAAGATTTGTTGTAGCCTTTGGTTTAAATATTTCGTGTATTACTTTAGATAAACCTAATATTTTAACAAAACCATAACCAAATGTATTTGAAAAGGGCGCCAACCAACCTGGGAATAACATTATCATTAAATTAAATACGCCAAAAATTAATATCCAGGGTATTGCGGTAACAAATATCGCTGTTAATACTTGGTTGCTCCCACAAATCTTGCCTGTAAGATCTAAATTAATTACATACTCTATTATAATTATCAATAATATGTACCCGATCGAGATTAGTTGTTCGCTTGATTTTAGATAATATTTAAGTGGAAAATATAATGTTGTCAATATAAAAAACCATAACATTGCTGCCGACGGATTGGGTGTTTTATCGCTCATATATAAATAATATGTATAATATATTTTAAAAATATGACATTAATAATTAATGAATGAAGAAACACCTATTTTATGTGAACCGGGTATGAAATATTTTATTAATTGTTCTCTTAAAGAAAGTCGTAAATTAAAAGAAAAACACTCGAGTTTAATTTTTAATATAGTCATGACATTATCATTAATAGGGGCTATATCGTCAATACTTTTTTATAGATATAAAGGACGATTAACAAAAAAGGATATAGAAATAAAAAATCGAAAAAAACAAGAATATATAGTATCTAAATTACAACATTTAACAGCAATAAGAGAGAAAAATAATCTAAGTTTGATATCGGAATTACCTGTATTGGATAATAATCCAGAATTAGAAATGCTTAGAAGATATGCATAAATTATAATTTATAAATTATAATTTATAATTATATATGAGTTTAAGTAATTCAGAATCAGTTTCATCAATAATATCTACACAGTCAACATCATCAACATCATCATCGTCTCCTGAATCAGCATCAGCATCAGCATCTGCATCTGCATCAGCATCTGCATCAGCATCTGCATCTGCATCAGCATCTGCATCTGCATCAGCATCTGCATCAGCATCTGCTTCGTCCTCGAAAACATCGTCATCTCAAGTAAATATGGAAAAAGAAATAAACGACTTTTATAAATTAAAAGCAAAATACGATGAAAAAATCTCAAAAATAAAACAAAAAATAAAAAATAAAAATACTTTAACAAAAAAAGATAAACAAAAAGAATTCAGAAATATACAATTCAAATGTGTTAATTGTAATAGACCAGGTGGAACATTGTTTGAAATAAAAAAAAATAAATTATCTGCTTTATGTGGTGCAAGTAATAAATGTGATTTAAATATTAGTATTGACAAAAAAACATATTATAATATACGAAATGAAAAGGCAGACGTAGAAGAAGAAATAAATCTATTAAAAATATATATAATAAAAACAAAATTAGATTTTTTATTTAATTATATAGATGAAAGTGAAGCAATAAAAGAGTTTTCGATACAAAAAGAAGATTTAAACTTATTTTCAAAAGGATTAATTTCTACAAAAAAAGATTATATAGACATTGTAGATAATATAGAAAGAAATAATTTATTAAAAGAAACAATTATCTCATTGCATGAAAAAATAATACAAATAAAAGATTTAGAAAAAAATTATATTGAAACAAAAAATACACAATTGATAGAAGATATTATTAATATTTATAAAATAGATATAATACCATTAAATAAAAAAATTAGAGAACTTAGGTATAGTTATTATAATATTGTCAAGGATGAAAATGATAATAATATTATTATTAAAACACCGTATACATTAGACAAATTATTTTTACAGAATTTTTGATATTATACAAATAAAAAATGAACATAGATTATATAATGTTATTTAAATATATTTCCCTACCAATATTTATTATTAGTCTCTCGTTGGGAGTATTGTATGTATATTTATTAAACCCTAGTCCCAATATTATATATGTTTATC
>CERS01186412.1_pt1 | contig 11150 bp, 11 predicted proteins | sample 356251 | NCBI WGS metagenome assembly CERS01 (sample SAMEA2621020, study PRJEB7988) | marine metagenome | isolation source: saline water (ENVO:00002010), including
TAAACCTATGGCTGATATTAATGGCACTCCTTTTATTGAATTATTAATAAATAATTTAAAAAAAAATGGTTTTGATGAATTTATTTTATCACTTCATTATAAAGCTGATTTAATAGTTAAGTACTTTAAAAATAAAAATTTCAAAATTAAGTTTGTTATTGAACCCCAACCTTTAGGTACAGGAGGAGCTGTTTCGCATATTGTTAATAGATTATCTCTAAAAAACTATATTTATATTGTTAATGGAGATAGTTGGATGGATAACGGCTATTCTAAATTTATAAAAGATGAAAGGAATATTATTTCTGTAGTTGAAATGAAAGATGTTTCAAGATATGGTAAAGTTCAAATGAATAAAAAAAATATTATAACTAAGTTTTTTGAAAAAGAAGGTAAAGTTGAAAAAGGTTTGATAAATTCTGGTTTTTATAAATTAAATTCTAATTTATTTAAACATTATAATTCTGATATTTTCTCAATAGAAAATGATATATTTTCAATATTAGTTCAAAAAAAAGAATTATATGGTAAAAAAATAGCTACAAATTTTATTGATATAGGAGTACCTAAGGATTATTATAAATTTTGTAAATTAAAAAAATAATTAGTTATGAAAAACCAAATAATAGACGAAATAAATAAGTCAATAGAAGTTAAAAATATTGTTTTAAATGATTCAAAAATTATTTCTAAAATTGAATTGATTGTAGAAAAATCTATTGAATCACTAAATAATGGAGGTAAAATAATCTTTTGTGGAAATGGTGGAAGTTTTGGTGATTCTCAACATTTAGCAGCTGAATTAGTATCACGTTTAAGATTTGACAGATCGCCATTAGCTTCATTAGCATTAGGTACAAATAGTTCAAATATGAGTGCTATAGGGAATGATTATGGGTATGAAAAGGTTTTTACTAGAGAACTTTTAGCACTTGGTAATAGTAAAGATATTTTTATTCCAATTTCTACAAGCGGTAATAGTAAAAATATTTTAGATGCAATAAATGCTGCTAAATCATTAGAAATTCGAACCTATGGCTTGACTGGAGGCAATGGGGGTAAAATGATAAATTTATGTGATTGTTTAGTTGTTCCAAGTGATATAACAGAAAAAATACAAGAGGTACATATTATGATTGGACATATTTATTGTGGTTTAATTGAATCTATAATTTTTAATAAAAAATGAATATAGTAACTATAATACCTGCTAGAGGTGGAAGTCAAGGAATTAAAAATAAAAACATAATCAAAATTAATGGTTATCCTCTTATTTATTATTCAATTAAAGCCTCGCTTGACTCAAAAGTTAATAGTACGTATGTATGCACCGACGATGAAAAAATTAAAAAAGTATCTTTAAAGTTAGGATCGAAAGTATTAACTAGACCCTCAGATTTAGCTGATAATATTATTATGCCTGATCCTACTCTTCTTTATTTTGCATCAAAGATAAGTTTTGATTTATTAGTTTTTATTCAACCAACATCTCCGTTAATTAAAAAAACATATATTAATAAAGGTATTGAAATGATGAAATCGGGAACTTATGACTCAGTTTTTACTGTTACCGATGAACATTGGCTTCCTAGGTGGAATGATAAAGTTAAACCTATCAATTGGGATGTTAATAATAGACCAAGAAGACAAGATATGCCTTTAAACTTTGTTGAAAATGGAATGATGTATATAACAAAAAAAGAAACTTTATTAAAATCAAAATTAAGATATGGTGGTAAAATGGGTTTTATTAAAATACCTCTTATTGATAGTTTTCAATTAGATTCAATAGATGACCTAGAATTATTAAAAAAAATATTATGATTATTTGTGAAATAGGAGTTAATCATTTAGGTAATTTAGAATATTCTAAATATTATTTAAATTTTCTTTCAAATTCTAAGTGTGATGCTATAACTTATCAGATTAGAGAATATGATTTCTATAAGAAAGAAAAATATAAAAATTATGAACTTTCTTTTGATCACTATTTAGAAATGAAAAAATTATCATCAAAAAAAATGGGTTTTGCATTATCAAATTATGATTTACTTGATGAATGTGAAAGTTTAGATCCTGATTTTTATAAGATTCTAAGCTGGGAATTAAATAATTATAAATTTATTGATGATATTTTAAATAAAACAGATAAAAAAATCCATATATCAACAGGAACAAGTTCAGTTGAAGAATTAGATAAATTTCATAAAAGATATGGGGATAATAATAAAATTAGTTTTATTCATACACAATTATCAAAAGAACCTGAGGATACGAATTTGAAAGCGATTCCCTTTTTGAAAAAAAGATATCCATATGAAATTGATTATGGAAACCATTGTTATAAAAAAAGTATTATTTTAGCGTCAGTCACATATGAACCTAAAAATATTTGGATTTATGTAAAGGGTGCAGATTTTAATTTTAGATATCATCCTGATGAGTTTTGGGCAATTAACTTATTAAGTTTAGATTCATTAATTGATGAAATTAATATTGTTAAGTTATCAATGGGTGATGGATTAAAAAAATCTACAAATACAAAAGGATATTAATATGAAAGCAATAGTTTTAGCAGGATCAAAAGGGATTGGAAGGGGTATAACAGATCAGTTAAATTTGATATGTAACGAAGTTGTTTCAACCTCAACAAAAGAATTAGATACCTCAAATATTGATCAAGTAAAAAAGTTTGTATTAAAACAAAAAAATACAGATATTTTAATATTAAACACTGGAGGACCACCAGCAAAAGATTTTTTTAGTATAGGTGAAAAAGAATGGTTAAAGTATTATAATCAACTTTTCTATAGTTTTATTTATATTTTACAAAATTTAAAGGTTAATAATGGAGGATATATTTTTTTGATATCTTCACATCAAATAAAAGAACCAAAGGAAACAATGAGTCTATCAGTTTCATATAGAATTGCTTTTTCAAGTATTTTAAAATTATTAACAAAACACTATGCTAAACGTCAAATTTCTTGTATTAATATAGCTCCAGGTCCAATTGCTACCGATAGATTAAAAAATTTAGTTTCGGATATGAAATCTTTAGAGAACAGGTTACCTATGAGAAGAATAGGTAAAGTTGATGAGTTAGCAAAGTTTGTTAGATCAATAATTGAAAATAAAATTAAATATTTGACTGGTGTAACTATTAACTTTGATGGTGGTCATTCAAATTATGTTATATAATTAAAAAATAAATATTGCAATTATGTTTAAAAATTTAAAAAAACCTTATTTAATAGCTGAAATTGGAATAAATCATAATGGAGATATTAATATCGCTAATAAACTAATTGATGCAACTAATGCAACAGGTTGGGATTGTTGTAAGTTTCAGAAAAGAGATCCAGATGTTTGTGTGCCAGAACATCAAAAAGAAGTCATGAGAGAAACTCCATGGGGAAATATGAAATATATTGATTATAAGTATAAAGTTGAATTTGGAAAAAAAGAATATGATAATATAAATGAAAATTGCATTAAGAAAAATTTAGATTGGTCTGCGAGTGTATGGGATTATAATAGTTTAGATTTTTTGATTCAAAATTATGATGATGTTCCTTTTATAAAAATTCCTAGTGCGATAAATGGATCACATGATTTTCTAATTGATACTTGTAAAACAAAAAAACCAATTTTAGTGAGCTTAGGTATGTCCAGTTTAAAAGAATCTGATGATGTTGTAAATATTCTTAATAAATATTCTTCAGACTTTTGTATAATGCATACAAATAGTGCTTATCCAGCACCTAATAATCAATTAAATTTATCCTTAATTCCTTTCTTTATTGAAAGGTATAAATGTCCAGTTGGATATAGTGGTCATGAAAAAAATTTAGAACCTACTGTAATTGCATCTGTTCTAGGCGCAAATGTCATTGAAAGACATGTTACATTAGACCACAATATGTGGGGAAGTGATCACGCATGTAGTCTTGAGGTACATGCTATGGATATGTTAAGAAAAAGAATTTTATCTGCTAGAGAATCTATTGGAAAACCTAATAAAATAGTGTTTGAAGCAGAAGCTCCAAAAATAAAATCTTTAAAAAATGATAATATTACTAGATCTTAATAATTGTGATTAAGTTATTTATTTCTGATTTAGATGGTGTTCTTACTGATGGATCCATGTATTATTCTGAAAATGGAAATGAATTTAAAAGATTTAGTACCTATGATGGATGGGCATTTATTTTTCTTAATAAAAGAAAAGTTAAAACAAGTATAATAACTTCAGAGAAGACAATTATTGCTTCTAATAGAGCAAAAAAAATGAAGATAGATTTTCTTCTTCAAGGTTATAGTGGTATTGGAAAATTAGAAGCGATAAAATCTGTTTGTAAAAAAAATGATATTTCATTTGATGAAGTTTCATATATTGGTGATGATCTTAATTGTTTTGAATTATTAAGCAATGTTAAATATGCGGCATGTCCTTCAAATGCTAGAAAAAAAATTAAAGAAATACCAAATATAATAAAGCTTAAAACTAAAGGAGGTGATGGAGCTGTTAGAGAGTATTTAGAATATTTACTTGAAAAAAAATTATTATGAAAATCAATAATTTAATTATAAATCATAATAAATCTATTAAAGACTCTTATAAAAAAATAGATAAAAATAAAATGGGTATTATTTTTATTACTGATAATAAAAACAAAATTATTGGATGTGCCTCTGATGGTGATATTAGAACTAAGTTAGTAAATGGAGTGAAATTAAATGATAAAATAAGTTTATGTATTAATAAAAACTTTACAAAATCTTATGAAAATACTAATAGAGAAGATATAATTAAATTATTCGATAATAATATAAAAGTTATTCCAGTTCTAAATAAGAATAATGAATTAATTAAAGTTTTAACTCCATCTGATTTCCCCTTAGATAATGAAAAAACCATAATAGCTAGATCAAAATCTCCTGTAAGAATTAGCTTTGGAGGAGGAGGATCTGATTTAACACATTATTTTATTAACTCCCCAGGTGCAGTCATTAATGCTACAATTTCTTTGTATACTCATTCAAGTTTAATTAAAAGAAATGATAAAAAAGTGAAAATATTTTCTGAAGATTTAAAAAAAAGTCTTGAATCACCATCATTAAAAGAAGCTTTATCAAATAAAGGGGATTTTGGTTTAATATTATCAATTATTGATCTTATAAAACCAAAATTTGGATTTGAATTATTTATAAGATCTGATTTTCCAATTAGTTCTGGTCTTGGTGGGTCTGCAGTTGTAATATCCTCTATAATAGGTTGCTTTAATGAATTTAGAATTGATAAGTGGTCTAAATATGAAATTGCAGAAATGGCTTATCAAGCTGAAAGATTATTATTTAATGTATCAGGTGGATGGCAAGATCAATATGCTACAGTGTTTGGAGGTATAAATTTTATGGAATTTAGAAAGAGTAAAAATATTATCCATTCGCTAAAGATCGATCGCTATATTTTATCTGAACTTCAAGCAAACCTTATATTATGTGATACTTGCTCTAGTCACAATTCAAGTAAAATTCATGATGATCAAAAAAAACATCTAAATAATACTGATGATGTTAAAAAATTGGTACAAAAAAATGTAAATTTAACCTATGAAATAAGGAATGCTCTATTGAAAGGAGAACTTAATAAAATAGGTCAATATCTTAATAAAGCTTGGAGCTATAAAAGAAAATTCAGCAAAAAAATTACAAATAATAGATTAAATAAAATTTATGATACCGCTATTAAATTTGGTGCAACTGGTGGTAAGTTATTAGGTGCGGGAGGTGGAGGATTTTTTCTTTTTTATTGTAATCCAATTAATCGTGATATTGTTTGTAAAAATTTAAAAAAATTAAAAACTAAAATAATCAATTTTAGTTTTGATCATGAAGGTTTGAGTTCATGGAGAGTTAGAGATTAGTTATGCAAATAGATAAATTTAAGATTAGCAAAGGAAAGTGTTTTGTTATTGCTGAAATTGGCAATAACCATAATGGTGATTTTAGTAAAGCAATAAAAATGGTTAATCTTGCAATCAAAATGGGAGTGGACTGTGTAAAGTTTCAGATGAGACATTTAGATCATGTTTATAGAAGAAATTCACTTAATAAATCAGGAGAAGATCTCGGAACAGAATATATAATTGATTTACTTACAAGATTTGAGCTATCAGTCGAGGAACATAAAAACTTATCAAATTATTGTAAGGAAAAAGGTATACTTTATATGTGTACCCCATGGGATATTAAAAGCATTGAAGTTCTAGAAACCTTTAATTTAAAAGCTTATAAAGTTGCATCTGCTGATTTAACAAACCTTCCTTTATTGGATCAATTATCAAAAACAAAAAAGCCTCTAATTTTATCTACCGGAATGAGTAAAATTGATGAAATTGAAAAAGTAAAATTATTTTTAGAAAAAAAAAATGTTGATTTTGCTTTTTTACACTGTAATAGTACTTATCCTGCTCCATTTCATGATATTAATTTAAATTGGATAAAAGCTTTAAGGAAAATTCATCCTTATGTCGGTTACTCAGGGCATGAAAGAGGTATTTCAGTTTCATTAGCTGCAGTAGGTTTAGGCTGTTCTATAATTGAGAGACATTTCACTTTAGATAGAAAAATGGAGGGACCAGATCATGCTGCAAGTTTAGAATATAAAGAATTTAAATCCTTAGTAGAGGGAATTAGGGAAATAGAAATAGCATTAGGCTCTGGCAATGAAAGAAAATTAAGCCAGGGGGAGATGATAAATAGAGAAAACCTAGGTAAAAGCTTAGTTTCAAGTACTAGTTTAAAAAAAAACACTATTCTAGAGCCTAAACATATAAAAGTTTTAAGTCCAGGACAAGGACTTTCTCCATTGATGTACGATTCTTTAATTGGTAAAAAATTAAATAGGGATATGTTAGAGGAAGATTTTTTTTATCATAGTGATATTGAAAATGGGGAAGATTTTGTAAAAGAATATAGTTTTAATAGACCATGGGGAATACCTGTAAGATACCATGATTTTTCCTACTATAATAAGACAGTAAAACCTGATTTTTTTGAATTTCATTTATCTTATTCTGACATGGATTTAGATCCATCAGATTATTTGTCAGATATTTATAATTGTGGATATGTTGTCCATGCTCCTGAATTATTTAAGGACAGTCATTTAATGGATTTAACTACACCAGACAAAGAATATAGAAAATATTCAATGGAGCAGACTCAAAAAGTTATTGATATAACAAGAAATCTAAATAATTTTTTTCCAAATGAAAATAAACCAATGATTGTTGCAAATATTGGAGGTTTTAGTATGGATGAACCAATTCCAAAATCAGAGACAAAAAAATATTATGAACAGTTTTACAAAAGCTTATCCGAACTTGATACTGAAGGTGTTGAAGTTATCCCTCAAACAATGGCTCCTTTTCCATGGCATTTTGGTGGACAACGTTATCAAAATATTTTTGTTGAAATTGAAGAGATAGTTTACTACTGTGAAAAATTCAATATTAGAATGTGTTTAGATGTTTCACATAGCATGCTAACGTGTAATTATCTCAAAAAAGATTTTTATGAATTTTGTAAAAAAATAGCTCCCCATACTGCATATCTTCATCTTGGAGATGCAAAAGGATTGAACGGTGAGGGCTTACAAATAGGTGATGGTGAGATAGATTTTGTAAAGTTTTCAAAAATATTAAATGATAGATTTAAGAATATTGCTTTCATACCTGAAATATGGCAAGGGCATAAAGACATGGGTAAAGGTTTTTGGATAGCATTGGATAGACTAAATGGTTTAGTATAATGAAAAATGATATTTATTATGGATTTATTACTGTTAGGACATCATCTTCAAGACTACCTAACAAATGCCTTTTACCTTTTGGAAACAATAATATATTAGAATATGTAATTCAAAGATGTTTAAATTATAATATTGAACCTGTGGTTTGTACATCTACAGACTCTAGCGATGATATAATTGAAGAAATTAGTGCAAATATGAATATAAAGTTTTTTAGAGGGTCGTTAATAAATAAGTTAAAACGTTGGTCTGATTGTGCTTCTTTTTTTAACATTGATAAATTTCATACTGTTGATGCTGATGATCCTTTTTTTGATGGGGATGAAATGATTCATAGTTTAAAAATTTTGAAAAAAGGTGGTTTTGATGTTGTTTCACCTACAATTTCTTCATCTAATGGAGGGGCTAGTGTTGGTTATTCTTTGAAGAAAAATATTCTTTTAAAGGCTTTAAAAAATATCAATGATGATACAGATACCGAAATGATATCAAAATTTCTAGAAGATGTTAATGATATAAAAATTCATAACTTAGAAGAAACAAATAATAGACCAGAAAAAATCAGGTTAACATTAGACTATGAAGAAGATTATTTATTACTAAAAACAATAAAGCAAATATTAGGAGATAATGATTCCAGAAATAATATCGATTTTTTATTTCATAATAATCCTGATTTATATAAAATTAATTGGTTTAGAAATATAGAGTGGAAGGCTAATCAAAACTCTCAAAAATAATAAATTATGGATTTAAATAAATTGATTGATAACGTTAATAATCCATTTGGAAAGTATAATGGAAATGAAATTAAATATATACTACAATTTTTAGATTCAGAAAGTGATGAAACAAAAAAAATCTCTTGGGTTCAAAAGTTTGAAGAATCATTTGCTGAACAAGTTGGTGTCAAATATGCTATTGCTGTAAATACGGCAACATCTGGTCTACATGCGGCGTTATTTGCTACTGGTGTTAAAGAAGGAGATGAGGTTATACAACCTAGTAAGACTGTAGTAATGGATGCATATGTAACTATACATCTTGGAGCTATCCCTGTTTTTGCTGATATTGATCCAAAATCATGGAATATTTGTGTTAATGATATTGAAAAAAAAATAACATCTAAAACTAAAGCAATTATTGTAGTATCATTATATGGACTTCCTGTTGATATCAATCCAATAATGAACTTAGCAAAAAAGCATAATTTATTGGTTATTGATGATTCAGCTGAAACTATGGTTTCTTTGTATAAAGGAAAGCATGCAGGAACTCATGCTGATATAGGAGTTTACAGTTTTGAAAAGACAAAACATATGACATCTGGTAGTGAAGGTGGAATGATTGTAACTAATGATAAAGAATTAGCTACAATTGCTAGAAAATTTGCTGGAATTGGTTATAAAGGTCTTACTGCATCTGCAGGAAGAACTAGCTTAGCAGCTTCAACCTATCAAAATCCTGATTATGAAAGATTTGATTTAATTGGATTTAACTATAGAATGAATCAAATTACTGCAGCTGTAGGTCTTGCTCAATTTGAAAGAATTGAGTTTTTGGTGAAAAGAAGAATGAAAATAGGTGATATGTTTTTAAAAGCTATTAAAAACTGTACATGGCTTATTAGTCAAGAAGTTCCAAGTTTTTCAGACCATAGTTATTATACTTTTGGGGTTATATATCAAGGATATGAGGAAAAAGGAATAAGTTGGAAAGAGTTTTACAAATCATATAAGGAAATGGGAGGTGATGGGTTTTATGCATGTTGGAAACCACCATATTTAGAACCTTCTTTGCGAGGAAAAAAAATGGGTAATCAGAAATTTATTGAAGGATTATGCCCTATAGCAGAAGAATATCAAAAAAAGTTAATGGTATTTAAAACTAATTATAGAGATATGAAAGAAGCTAAGGAAAAAACACTTGTCTTAAGTAAACTTATTGATAAAATTGGCAGAAATTAAAAAAACATCAAAAATTGAATTTGGAATTGTTCAAGGTAGATTAGTAAAATCTCCACATGGTTTTATACAATGGTTTCCAAAAGATAGTTGGGAGGATGAGTTTAGTATTGCTTCTTCATTATCAATTGAAAATATCGAGTTGATTGCAGATAGGGAATACAACTCCTTTAATCCAATTTGGTCAGATAAAGGAATAAAAAAACTAATTAATTTATCCTTACAGAAGTCTGTAAATATTCATACAATTTGTAACGATCACATAATCAATTATTCTTTAATAAATAATGATGATATTTTAAATCAAAATTTAAAATTAATTGAGGTCGGCAAAAAACTTAACTGTAATAAATATATACTACCATTTTTTGAAGAATCTGAACTAAATATGTCTAATTATAAAGATTTTATTGAAATTATAAGAACAATTGCTGATGCATGTCAAAAAGCAAACTTAATTTTATGTCTTGAAACAATTTTAAATGGAAAAGAATTATTAATTCTATTAAATCAAATAAATCATGTTAATGTAAAAATTGTTTTTGATACAGGGAATAGAATAGCATTTGGTCATGATTTATATGAAGATATAGTTTTATTAGATAAACATATTGAACATATACATATTAAAGATAAAAATATTAATAATGAAAATGTTTTATTAGGGTCAGGTCTAGTTAACTTTTTACAAGTATTTAAAGCTCTAAATAATATTAATTATGATAAATCTTACACATTTGAAACAGTTAGGGGTACTTGTCCCATAAACACATGTAAATTCAATATTTCTTTTATTAACTATTTTTGTTCTGAAGCATATGGGATTTAAAAAAATATTATTTATTGGTTTGGGCGGAGCAGGACAAAGACATCTTAGAATTTTTAAAGATCTTCTACCTGATGAAACCAAGTTTTTTGCTTTTAGATCTAAGTCAAAAACCCCTTTACTTAATAAAAATTTCACTGTAAATACTAAAAGTAATTTAAAAAATGAATATAATTTACAAGAATTTGATTCTCTTGAATTAGCTTTTTTAGAGAAACCAGATCTTACCATTATTTCTACTCCTTCATCATTACATGTTGATTTTATGATTAAATCAGTACAAAACGGAAGTTCTGTTTTTGTTGAAAAACCTTGGTCTGATAATCTTAATAATTTTGACACTTTTAGTCAGCTAATTTTAAATAAAAAACTTGCTTTTAATATTTCATTTCAAAGAAGATACCATCCTCAAATACTTAAGGTTAATGAATTTATAAAAGATGGTAAACTTGGAAAGCCAATATCAGCTTCATTTAATGTTTTTTCAAATGTCCCTTTTTGGCATCCATACGAAGATTGGAAAAAATTATATGCTGTTAAC
>CERS01017370.1_pt1 | contig 11149 bp, 10 predicted proteins | sample 356251 | NCBI WGS metagenome assembly CERS01 (sample SAMEA2621020, study PRJEB7988) | marine metagenome | isolation source: saline water (ENVO:00002010), including
AACCATCATATACGCCATATTTTAAATAATAATTAGTATTTCTTTTTTCATTTTCATCAATATTTTTATAACGATGATAATTAAAATTAAATTCATAAAAAGATATATCTTTTATACCATCATTAGAACAATCTAAATTTGCTTCTGAAACAATATTTAAACATTCTTCTAATCCAGGAAATAAATCTATGGAGTTATATTGAAATAAATTAAGATTCTTCACGGGTTCTATTCCATCTATTGGAAATGATTTTATAGATATTTTTGATAAATCATTAATTCCTTGAGTATCCCATTTATTATTTATTGATATACTAATATCACCATAAAAATATGATATATTACTTAAATCAACTAAAATAGGTAATACTGCACTTATATCATTTTGATAATCATCTTTATAAAAAATTTTATTAGCATTATTATCTGCATCTTTTGGAATTATAATGTTAAAACTATCATTTAATTTTTGTAAACTAAAATCATCTATATTTAATCCGCTTAACGCTTCACCACTTAAAGAAAATGGATGATTACTAGAAAAATCTTCTATAGCAATAAAAGTATATTTCATCGATCTCATAAAATAAAAATTATCTTCACTATTTGTTAATCCTGTTTCTATTAATGAACCAGAAATATTTAGTAAATTATAACATACATCATAAAATCTGTAATAATCATTATTACTAAAACTTAAATCACTACCTTTTGATACATAAATAATTATAGGTTTTGCATATGAAATATCATAATGTATTAAATTTGAAATATCTACAGATGTATTCTCACCCGAAGCATCATAAAAACCAATTGGATAATTTTTTGGTATATTTTGTATTGAATATAAATCATTATTTAAATAATAAACACCACTATGGTCTCCTAAAATATTATTATTATTATTAAAAATATAACAAAATGCTGTTTTTGAAATATCAATTAAATTATTACCCAAATTAAACCATTTATTCTTATTACTCATTAATAATATAGTTTATTAAAAATATACCATTAAAAAATAAAATATATAATTTAACTAAAATTGATATAAAAAAAATATTTAAAACGATAATATCATTACATTTATATGTCAAATAATAAACAAGACCTTGCTAAGAAATATCAAAAAAAATCTGATAAACAACACGTATTAGATAATCCAGATACTTATATTGGTTCTGTTGAAAATATTAATACAAATTCTTATGTATTTGATAAAGACCAAAAAAAAATAATTGAAAGATCAATAAAATATGTTCCTGGATTATACAAAATTTTTGATGAAGGAATTGTTAATTGTAGAGATCATGTAATTAGAATGCAACAATTAATAGAGTCAAATAAAGAAGAAAAGAATTATCCAGTTACAAATATTAATATTACTATTGAAGATGATGGAACTATTACCTTATATAATGATGGAAATGGTATTGATGTATCTATCCACCCAGAATATAATATCTGGATTCCAGAATTAATTTTCGGGCATCTTCGAACATCAACAAATTATGATAAAAATGAAAAAAAAATTGTAGGTGGAAAAAATGGTTTTGGGTTTAAATTGGTTTTAATTTGGTCAACTTGGGGTAAAATTGAAACAGTTGATCATAAAACAGGGCAAAAATATATTCAAGAATTTCATGATAATTTAAATGTAATTGATAAACCTAAAATTACTAAATGTAAAAATAAACCTTATACATCAGTAAGTTTTAAACCTGACTTCAAAAAGTTACAACTTTCAGGATTTGATGATGATTTTAAATGTCTTATATTAAGAAGAATTTATGATATTGCTGCTGTAACAGATAAATCTATAAAAGTTAAATATAACTCTCAATCACTAGAAGTAAAAAGTTTCTTAAATTATATAGATTTATATATTGGTAATAAAAGTGAAACTGAAAGAATTTATGAAAAACCAAATGAAAGGTGGGAATATGCTGTTTGTATTGCACCAAATGAAGAATTTACACAAATTAGTTTTGTAAATGGTATTTATACTTCTAAAGGAGGTAAACATGTAGATTATATTACAAATCAGATTATTAGAAAAATTACTGCTTTTATTAAAACAAAAAAACATATTGATGTTAAACCTGCATCTATTAAAGAACAATTAATGATTTTTGTAAATTGCACTATTGAAAATCCTGCTTTTGATAGTCAAACTAAAGATTATCTCAATACTGCTATTAGTAATTTTGGTTCATTATGTGAAGTTTCAGATAAATTTATTGAAAAATTAGCCAAAATGGGAGTCATGTCAACTGCTTGTAGTATTACAGAAGTTAAAGAAAATAAAACTGCTAAAAAAACTGATGGTGCTAAAGTTAAAAATATTCGTAATATTCCTAAATTAGTTGACGCTAATTATGCTGGAACAGCAAAATCAAATGATTGTATTATTATTTTATGTGAAGGAGATTCAGCTAAATCAGGAATTATTTCTGGTCTTTCTAGAGAAGATAGAAATACTATTGGTGTTTATCCTATGAAAGGTAAAATGTTTAATATTCGAGGAGAAAGTGTATCAAAAATTTCAGATAATAAAGAAATTGCTGAAATTAAGCAAATTATTGGACTAGAACACGGTAAAAAATATACATCTGAATCTATTAAAAGTAAACTCAGATATGGTAAAATATTATTTATGACCGACCAAGATTTAGATGGAAGTCATATTAAAGGACTTGGAATTAATATGATTGATAGTGAATGGAAATCTTTAATTGAAATACCTGAATTTATTGGGTATATGAATACACCTATTTTAAAAGCTTCTAAAGGAAAAGACGTAATTGAATTTTATAATAATGGAGAATTTGAAAATTGGAAATTAAACAATGATGTTTCAAAATGGAGTGTTAAATATTATAAGGGTCTTGGAACAAGTACCAGTAAAGAATTTAAAGAATATTTTCAAAAAAAGAAAATAGTTAATTTTACAGCATCTGAAAAATGTTCTGATTTAATCGATATGGTATTTAATAAAAAGAGAGCTAATGATAGAAAAAATTGGTTATCTGTTTATGATAGAAATGCTTATTTAGATACTAGCAAAACATCAGTTTCATATGAAGAATTTATTCATAATGATTTACGTCATTTCTCTAATTATGATAATGATCGATCTATTCCTAATTTAACAGATGGTCTTAAAATTAGTTTAAGAAAAATTCTTTATTCTGCTTTTAAAAAGAAACTTCATAATGAAATTAAAGTAGCCCAATTTAGTGGTTATGTTTCAGAACATTCTGGCTATCATCATGGTGAAGCTAGTTTAAATGGAGCAATTATTGGACTAGCACAAAATTTTGTTGGAACTAATAATATTAATCTATTTAAGCCAAAGGGTCAATTTGGAACACGTATTATGGGTGGTAAAGATGCAGCATCTGAAAGGTATATTTTCACACATTTATCAAAAATAACTCGTGCTATATTTCCTGAAATTGATGATAAAATTTTAACATATTTACAAGATGATGGAGATATAGTTGAGCCAATTTATTATACACCAATTATTCCAATGATTCTTGTAAATGGTTCAAAAGGAATTGGAACCGGGTTTAGCACAGATATTATGTGTCATAATCCAATCCAAATTATTCAATATTTAGAAAATATGCTTAATAATGAAAAAGAGCGCGGAATTATTGAACCTTATTATAAAAATTTTAAAGGAACTATTACTAGTTGTGATAATACAAATAAAAAATATTTAATTAAAGGTTCTTATGAAATATTAGGTTCTGATAAAATTCGTATTTCTGAATTACCAATTGGAACTTGGACACAAGATTATAAAGAATTTATTGAAACACTAATGATAAATAAAGAAAAAAATTATATCAAAGATTATTCTGATATGTCTACTGAATCAAATGTTGAATTTATTATACAATTTTATCCAAATATTATTACTAAACTTTTAATGGAAAAACACGATTATGGTTTAGAAGGTCTTGAAAAATATTTAAAATTATATACAACACAAAGCACAACTAATATGCATCTATTTAATGAAAAAGAACAATTAAAAAAATATAATACTATTTATGAAATTATAGAAGAATATTATAGTATTCGTCTTGAATATTATAATAAAAGAAAACTTTATCTTATTGATTTACTATCTAAAGAATTAATTACTTTATCAAATAAGGCTAAATATATTAAAGGAAATTTAGATGATAAAATTGATCTTAGGAAAAAAACTAAAGAACAAATTCATAATTTACTTGAAACTATGAAATTTGATAAAGATTTAGAAAATGGAAATTTTAATTATCTTACTAAAATGCCTATGGATAGTGTTTCTCAAGAAAATATTGATAAATTAATGAAAGAACACGGGGATAAAGAATTAGAATTAAAAAAAATTAGTAATTCTAAGATTCAAGATTTATGGCTTTATGAATTAGATAATTTAAAAAAACTTTATAATGAATTTATAATTGAAGATAAAGAAGTTGAAACTAAAAAATCAAAAGAAAAATAAAAGATGTTATTTAAAAACACCTAATTATTAATTATATTTTTTTTTATTTATTATATTATAAATTATTATTAAAAAAGGTAATAAAACACCAATATAACACCATTTAGATTCCCATTGATTAAAATTAAATTTAAAATTATTAGTTAATCCAAATAGCAAAGAAATTATACTAAATATATATACAAAAATTCCTTTTTTATTTTTTACAAATGGCCAAATTGAAAACATAAAAATAAAATAAGCTATAAAGTCACGCCTTTTTGTAATAGTATCCCATTGTAAATGGCCAAAGGGATTTATTGATTTTGAACATAACTTTCTTTTATTATAAGCAATATTTATAGTATATTTTATTAAGGGAATTATTAAAATTAATAAAAATAAATATAGTAAATTATTTGATATATTTGTGGTTTTAAATAATAATGCACCAACTATAATACTTAATGGTTGGAAATTTAAAATATATTCTACAAAAATTGTTGCATAATGATTTATATTTTTATTACAATTTTTATCAATCCACATTAAAAATTCTCCTAATTGTACTTGAATAAATATTAATGAAAATAAACCAATATGTTTATCATATTTATCTCCTTTACATAATAAATATAAAGAAGCAATTGATCCTAAAATATATGCTGTTAATGATGCTTCAGCAGAAAAACACATTTTAAATATAAATTATATTTATATAATTAATATTTAATATTTAAAACCAAGATTTAAATTCTAAAGTTTTATCAGTTTTATTAGAATATAAAGGCGCACTCATTGGAACATGCATTTTACTTGAATCTTCTTTATATTTTAAGTATGCTACTGCTTCATCATATACAGACTTTACACAAAATTTTATTACATAATTATTTAATTCTTGAATTTGTTGTGGAATATCATTATCTAAATTTTTTGAATGTTGATAAAACATACTTCTCATTACAGATACTACTTGATCTTGTGGCTGGACGTCTACTAATATTTTTTCATTTGATTTATCGTAAACTCCTTTTCTTAATGCATTTTGAATAATTTGAATATTTTTTTGAGAGAAATATGCGTCTGATAAACGAGTTCTTTCAAATGTTCCGGTTAAAACATTACTATAATCTGTTTTTGTAGTTAAAGGAATTTTATCCATCATTGAAAATTTAGTAGAAATATTTGGACCCATAATATTTACTCTACCATTTATTTTATCATTCATTTTATAATTAATATATAATATTATTTTATTATTATATTTTATAATAATAAAATATGAATTCGTTTCAAAAAACTATTATAACTATATCCACTATTATTTTAATTATTTCTCTCATTTTAGTTAGCACTTTCTTATCTAAAGCTCTTATGGAAGAAACATATCCACCAATTATTGCTGACTGTCCTGATTATTGGGATGTTACATACGATACAACAAATAATATAATATGTTCTAATAAAACTACAATTAATGAAGGAAGACAACATAATGATAAATGTAAAAACATAAATATTACCCAAGATATGGATATATGTCAGAAATCTCAATTGGCTAGAGAATGTGATTTAGCGTGGGATGGAGTTACTAATAATAAAAAAGCATGCGAGTGAGGGGTTGTCGCGTCGGGTGGGGGAGGTGGGGAAAGTTCGTGGTGGCCCTGGAATTGGTAGAAAAAGTAGCGATAAAATTTATAATTAAACTTAATATTTAAAATAAAATTCTCTTTTTATATAAAACAATATAATATTATATTTTTTTATAATATTATTATGCATATTACAGAAAATATTGTTGAAATTTTAACTAAATATTTACTTACTATTAATAATTATAATCAATTCTTTTTCAAAAATATTTCTATTTACAATAATCCTATTTTTATTAAAAATTTACATATTAAAGGTCTTACAATAATTCATAATATATTTAATATTTCTTTACTTTATTTAGATTCTTTAGCTGATATATATAATTTATGTGAAAAAGGATATATTTATTTTATAGAATTTATAAATCAAATAAATATTACTAATTCATATGAATCTAATTCATTTGAATTAACACTTAAAGATGCTGTCATATTTAGTTACAAAAAAACTTTATTTACTTTTAATACTAATATTAAAATTAATATTTCAGAATTTAATAAATTTAAATTAGAAATTATTAATCAATTTATTTATATTATAAATAATTTATCTATTATAATTTTTACTAATATTTATCATTATGATGATATTAAGAATAATTTAGAAAATAATATTACTCAACTAATTAATTATTATACATTAGATTTATCTAAACTTATTAAAAAAATATTTAATTATACTGATATTACTACTAAACAGATTAAGATTAATAATAATTATATTTATTATATTAATAATATTAATTCTTTTATTAATTGTGTTTATATTAATTATGAATTATATAATTCTTTTACTAATAAAGAGTTAACTACTAATATTATTATTTTTATAGAAAAATATATTACAAAAAAAATATTTTTCAAAAAAATAAATTTTTTTGATTATTTTAATGATAATTCTTTTAATTTATTAGAAAAATATGAAAATATTCCATCTTTATTAAATTTATTATGTAAAAATTATTTAATATAAATTGTTCTTTTTCTTATTTTACTTGGACAATTTTGCTTTTTTTCATTATTATTATCTATAATTTTTACCATTATTTCTCTAAATTCATTTAATAATATATTTTTTACATATTCATATACTATTTTCAACACATATTCACTACATTTTCCTACTATTAATATACTACCTGTTCTAAAGATCATAAATGAAATTTTTGAAATTTGTTGTTTATCTTCCTTTGTTTTTAAATTTTTATATAAATTTAAATTATTACTTATTTTTACATTATTTAAATTATCATAATAGTATTCACACCGAATACCAGGATAAGAACACGGATCATAAGATGCATTTATATTATACTTTTGTCTTAATATATCAAATAATATCTCTCTATTTATATAAAAACCACAATTAAAATTTGAATTAATTAATACATTTTCTGTTTTTTCAGGTAGAATTTTTAATTCTTCATTTACTATTTTACTTAATAATTCTAATAATTTATCTAATACTATCTCTAATATTTTATCAGTTTGAATACCTGGAATTTCTAACTTACCTGTATTAAATATTTTTACATGAATTTCTTTAAATATATTATTATATAAAATTCTTATTGTTATTACAAAACAATTATAAAATGCACTCTTTTCTTTTGTTCTTCTATATATTATATCTTTTTTAGATAATCCCACACTTATTTTTCTAACATCTTTAAATTTAATTCTTCCATTTGGATTATCTATATGCTTTATTGATTTTGATATATTATATGAATATGATTCTTTTTTTATTAAATCTTCTAATTCACTCAATTCTTCTTTTGTATTACACGATATCTTTATCTGTTTTTTTATTATTCCTTCTATTTGTTTATCATAATCTTCTATCTGAATTTTCCAAAATATTGAATATATATCTAATAGATTTTTATTTAGATATATAATTTTTGTTTTTGTTGAGATATAAATATCCGAACATTTAGGAATTTTATCTTCATAATTTGTCAATCTTGTTTCGTTTATATTTTCTATATTATCAAGAAAATTATTCCATTCCTCATCAATTGACATTTTTCTTTATATCTTTTTTTAATAAATTTATCAATTATTTTTTAATTTATTTTAATATATTATTTTTTTAAAAATTTTTCTTTTTTATTATATAAAATGATTTCCTTATTAACAGAACCATTTAATTATTTTGATTATGATACTAATAATCATATTAATATTGAAAAAAATCAGAATAATATTGAAAAAAATCAGAATAATATTGAAAAAAATCAGAATAATATTGAAAAAAATCAGAATTATATTGAAAAAATTGAGAATAATATTGAAAACAAAATATTTAATAAATATAATTTTATAAATGAATGTAGTTTAAATATTCATTGTTTTAATCCTACTAAAAATTCTTCGCCTAATGAATGGCAATTTAGACTTATCAAAAGAATTAATTCCCTCAATAAGTTTATTAATGAAGACTAATACTATAAGGTCTCATTATTTTAAACAATAATATATATAATTCTCTACTAATTCTTCAGTTCCTAAATTATGTATTATGTATTCTAATTCTTCAATTATATTACTATTTAATAAATCTAATTTATTATGTAATATAAATTCTATATAATTTTTTAATATTAATTTCTTATTTATTTTATATCCTTGTTCTATTGTATTTAAAGTTTTATTGAATACTTGTAAATTATTATTCTTATTTATATTTAACAAATTATTATATACATTATTATCTAATATATTTATTTTATTATATATATTTGATTGCATATAGTTTATCATACTCCTTATATCCGAATCATAAATTTCTATTATATTTTTTATTGTTTTATCACTCATATTTATATTTTCTTCCTTATTTATTTTATTTAAATAATTAAATATATCATATTCATTTAATTTATTAAATCTTACTTTTACAAATTCATATCTTAGTGAATTATCTATTTTACTTATATAATTACAAATTAAACAATATCTTATACCATTACTATATTCTTGTATTAAACATTTTAATGCCTGTTGTGCTATTCTTGTCATATAATCTACCTCATCTAATATCACGAATTTCATTCCCTTTGAAAATAAATTATCCGATGTTACAAAATTACATATATTATTTCTTATTATATCTATACCTCTCTCATCTGATGCATTTAAATGTATTACTGACGTCTTACTTTCTTCATTATTTTGTTTCTTATAATTATCTATTAAATTTATTATTGTTGTTGTCTTTCCTATTCCCGGTGGACCATGCAATAATAAATTTGGAAAATGATTTTTCTTTAAAATATTTTTAAATAACTCTCTATTATTATTATCCAAAATTATATTATCAAAAACATCTGGTCTATATTTTTCTACCCACGGAATTGACCCTTTATTCATCTTTAATTATATTTAAAATTTTAGTTTAAATAATAATTTTATTATTTATTTTTTATTTTTCTTATTTTTAGTTTTATGTTTTTTTTTCTTTTTCTTTTTTTTACTTTTATTATTTATACCTCGTGCACGATACAGCCTATCTTCTTCATCCTCTGATAAACCATATATTCGGTTATATAATCCTACAACTAAATCACGCTCTAAATTTTTAAATAAATATTTATTTTCTGCCACATTTTTACAACCTGTTATATTTTCTATATTTCCATTTCTTACCTCAGTATTTACATATTCTTTTATTATATTTTTTAAATAAGTTAAATATGTATCTACCTGTGTAGAATCCGCATCTCTTATTAATTGTCTTTTTATCGCAGCAGTTGTCATTTTTTTACCCTTCCTATAAGTATTATAGGGCATTCGTGTATAATTTCGTTGAATTCTTGTAGCTATTTCATTTAATCCTTCCGTTTTTATTGGAGAACGCAAACTTGCTATTACTCTTGGGTCCATTTTTCTTAAAGCCATCGCTTGTAATGATGGTATTACTCTTTTTCTTTCGTTCATTATTATATAATATATTTTTAAAAAAAATTATAATTAATCTTAATTTATTCTTATTCTTATTCTTATTCTTATACTTAAACTAACGCATATCCCGGCTGTGTATTTGTATTTTTAGTAAAACAATTAATCATTTTTGAAAAATACTCTTTTGCTATCTTTGGATTCGTTAATACATAACTTGATACAAACACTTGAATATATTCCCAAATAAAACGCACCAACAATGTTACTAAAAATTTTGTTACACACGAATATTTTAAATTTTGAATCCAAAGTGTCGCCATCACCAATGGTGAATAATCTAGTATATAATAATTCATTAATCCAATCATTCCTGCCGCAATTGAAATTGAAATAATAATATTTAATGACCACGAAAATCCTCTAAACACAATATATTGATAATCTAACTTATTTTCATTATTTAAAATAGTTCTATCTTGCATTGATGGAAATTTACTTTTTAGATAATCATATAAGTCATTCCATTTTATATATCTAATTGGAACCGCAATAAATTCATCAAATAGAAACCTCGGCATATAAACACTCAATTCATCTATATCTTGTTTTTTAATTGCCTGCATAAATTTCTTATCACTTTTTGTATACAAAATAGATGTCGCACCCGCTGCCGCTTGTCCAAAGAATAACCAAATAACAATTAAATTTACAAATATTTCACTATATGAACGCGTATCTTCTTTTATACCTAATTTTCTCGCAACCTTAACAATAATTGACATAAATTTATTATAATACTTTTCATATTTCGAACTATCTTCTTTTATGGAAAAATCATTATTTAATTTTTTAGAAATAACGATTTTTAAACTGAAAATCAACATCACTAATGGAATTGTGATTTTTCCCAAACCCATCAAGTAGTGATTGTTTACAGGCAAAACCAAACATTCTTCGCCTTCACGATGTTTGTAATCCATTATATTTCTTATTGTTATCCATAATAACAAAAAAATAATTTGTATCAATTTTTTTTTATTGGAATTTTATTATTTTAAATTTTTTATTGTTTTTTGAGAGATTTTTAAATTTTTTATTG
>CERS01065633.1_pt1 | contig 11021 bp, 8 predicted proteins | sample 356251 | NCBI WGS metagenome assembly CERS01 (sample SAMEA2621020, study PRJEB7988) | marine metagenome | isolation source: saline water (ENVO:00002010), including
CATACCCATTATTACGGACATACACGAATCTTGGCAAGCATCTGTTGTTTCTGAGGTTGCCGATATTATTCAAATTCCGGCATTTCTTTGCCGCCATACTGATCTGTTGAAAGCAGCAGCACAAACCGACAAAATCATTCATATCAAGAAAGCACAATTCGCATCAACAGACGTTCTACATAAATGTAAGGAAAAAATAATCTCATTTGGTAATCATAGAGTTATTTTATGCGAACGGGGTAGTATGTATGGATTCCAAGATCTTGTAGTCGATCCTCGTAGTTTGATATGGTTGAAAAGTAATTCAAATCTTGTTAGCATGGACATTACACACTGTCTTCAACAACCAGCAAAAATTATGGCAGACGGTACTATATGTGCTGGTGGTTTGCGGGAACTTATTCCTGAAATGGGTAAGTTAGCAGTACTATTTGGCGTAAATGGTATTTTTATGGAAGTCCACGATAATCCAGACACATCGTTATGTGATGCGCCCACACAATTCCCACTCAATAAACTGGAAGATTATGTTTCAAAATTGGTTAAACTACGCGAATTTTGTTTACAGTTATAAACCATAGACTATTTCAACTTACTAATACCACTTCTATTTCTACTAACATGAATACATTTAGTCAAATCTTTATCTGAAAATAATCCATATTTTTTTGTTAGTAAACTAAAAATAGATTGATCGTGTCTATGTTCAATAAAACAGTTTAAGTTGGCTTTAATAGATGGTGAATCATCTATCATATGATAATCACACGATATTTTATACCATTCATCGACTATATTCCTAGTTTCTTTACAAATATAAAATAATAAACCACCCGCCCACCGCTGTGGACTATTTATTAAATCACTGTTTTGCATATGTAATTTATATAATAAATCCATCTTGCACCAGTCTTTTTCTATACACGTTGTCCCACCAATTATTTTATCAGCTTTCACATAATCAAAATATGTTGGTATTAAATTCTGTTCTTCACCTCCTATTTCACAACCACCATCTAAATACATAAGAATATCACCATCATTCAGTGAATTCATTGTTTTTTTTATTATATACGATTTCCAAATCCAATATCCCCACCCCCTTTTGTTTCTAGTTATAAATTTAGAATGTTTTTTCCAAAATTTATTGTTATTTCTCATTTTTTTTCCTGTATAAAGTTTAGTTCTATCAAAATATCCTGTTTTTTTTGCTTGTTTTATCAAACGGTTTCCAGCTTCAATATAGTTTTTTCCACCGCCACCAAACGTAATAAATATTTTTTTATTTGTCATTATATTGTCAATATATAATTAAATAACGGATCGTCCCACACTTTGTTCCCAATCATGCTCTTTTCGGTCTTCATTCATATTTCTATCTATTGTAGCATTTAAAATATAAGATTTCATATCAGATTGCTTCATATAGTGTAATAATGCAAATGTATCTTTTGGAAAACATGTCCCTCCAAAACCAATCTTACCATCTGGGCCAGGAACGCTTGTGTGCGACATACCGATTCTCTTATCTTGTGCCGCAATTGTTCTTACATTTTCATAGTCTATATTGTTTAACTGACATAACTTATATAATTCATTACAGTATGATGTCTTTACTGCCAAGAATGTATTTCTAAAATATTTTACCATTTCTGCTTCTTTGTTAGTTAACCACTGAATTTTATTATATTTGATACACTTATTTTCGTAACAAGTAGTTATCAACGCTTCTATTGTTTCTTTAAATCCATAATCCTTTTCTGTTCCAAGTAAACCATATATCCATAATTCATTGTTTATAAAATCATTTTTTGAATTTCTTTCCGTCAAAAATTCAGGCATAAAATATACATTTAATTCGTCACAAGTTCCTGGAGGCACAGTTGAACGTATTACAGTATAGTTTTTATACCCAATTTCATCTAAATCGCTCAATACCGATTTTACTATATCAATGTTAGGTGTTCCATCTTTGTTCATCGGTGTAGGAACTGAAATAAATACTATTTCACAGTCAATCATATCTGTTATTGTTGTTCCTTTCGGTTCACATAGTTCAGAACACTTATCATAACATATAACGTCTACAATATCATTTCTAAATTCACGCATAGCTTTCCCAATAAATCCATTACCTATTAAACCAATCTTCATATATTATCTCTGTTATTTATTTTTAAAATATTTTTATATATTCTCCATTTGTTTGCATATATTTTATCTATATTTCGCTTTGGTTTCCATTTTTTAAACCAAGGACCACCGGTGGTAAAATGTATATTTTTTGGATATATATCTGGGTGTGAATGTCCGTCTAACCAGTTCCATTCTTCGGGCAAACTTCCTATTTCGGTATCACTCAACCACTTAAAATTATGAAGCCAGTTACCACTCTTGGTATTTACATCATCTACTGTTAAATTTAAATTAGAAGGATGCCCACAGTTCCACAACATAAAACTAGACCAATTCTTTCTTGAATAATTTGTTTGCGGACATCCATACATCTTAGTGTTAGTTGTGTTCGTATAATCATGTTTTACAACTTGTAATGGTGGAGCATCTATTGTAGCATATTTACGAAACAAATCACAAGGATCTCCTACAAAAAACATATCACAATCCATAAATAAAGCAAACCCCTCATATTGATTTAAATGTGGTACCAAAAATCGTGTAAAACTAAATTCGGTTGAAAATGGTTTCTTATCGAACTCATCACGCATCACCCCATCCTGGTTCTCACCCCAACATGTTGATTCTGTATCAGGTGTCCTACGATATAATCCGATTCTCCGAAGCGCAGTCATATTTAATGTCACAATATTTAATGGGTAAGATGATGTTGTCTTTATGGTGTCTATCAACACATCTACCGCTTCTTGTTCCCTCGGTTCGTAACCGATATATATAGTATTTAATTTGTCTATAAATTTTCCATTTTGATTTTTAACAGACATATAACCATTTACCATATATATCAAAAATAATCTATTATTTTTTTTCAAACTTATATCCAAACATTTTAAATTCTTTTTTATGCATATTATACACCTTTTTTCTTGTTTCTTTATCATAATAATTACTGTAATGTACATTTGGTGGTCTATATTCGTTCTTAAACGAAGGCAACACTAATTTACGTTTAATATTTAAAATTTTACATACCCTTTTTGTATCCTTTACTAAATTTTCAAACCTAATATAAAAATCACACTGTGGGACTTTATTGATAGAATATCTATTAAAATTATATGCGTTATTACCACTTTTACAAAATTCTTTAAATGTTCCTTTAAACATACCAGTTCCTACTTTAAAAAAATATGCTGAAACCATTTTGTCATATGGATTTCTTACTATGCAAAATTTAAAATAATTACTAAATACATTTGTTCCTACCACATTTAAAACTTTATTTATATTTACATGTGAACCTAGTTTTCCTTTTGTTAATTGTCTTTTTTGTTCGTTAGGATTCAATCTTACACCAACAATGTCATTTATATTTTTACAAAATTTTTCAAAAAAAACTTCCACACTAGTTCCTGCTACTTTATAATTTTTGATATATATAAATTTTTTCTTATGTGATACCAAAACCATATATATTAAATTATATAATTTATTTTAAACTATTACCATCCACCATTCCTATAATAAATTTTATCTCTTGAATCCAATATTTTTTCGTTTTTATAATCAACATAACAAGATGTACAACCTGTTTCACCTTTGTATTCCTGAAACAAAAAGATACGCTCATCACACTCTATAATTATATCACAAGTATGCTTGCAGTCCCAACCAGTTGTTTCATCTGTTCTTTTAACCACTAATTTATTTGCGTCAATCATAAAATCAAATGAATCAGCATATTTATTTTCGCTTAACTTAACATTATATTTAACATCTGATGGAAAATAATGTAAATCTATTCTTTTAATATTTGTATTGCTAGACCCTATTGTCACTGGTATTTTAATTTGATTCAGATTATATACCTTTTCTGATTCAACTATTCCTTCTATGTTGTATTTTATACAATTATGCATGTCATATGTTGGACCACTTTTGTATGTATGTGGATTATTTAATAAAAACGATAATATAAAACATAAAATAAGCGGACTTTTCTTATATTTAACCACCATAAACGCCTGAAAAATAGATTTTCTTTTGAAATTAAGGCATGAATAGAAGGTATTATCATCATCTAAAATACTAATACTCTTATGTGGTATAAGGTCAACGTCAGCATATACACCACCCTCTATATATAGTTTACACAATCGCCATAAATCTGCCTTATATTTACCCTCTGGTATTACTCTAAACAATCTAGAAATGTATTTGTTGAAATGCTTTTCAATAAACTTAATACAATCTGAATTTAAACTTACTTCTATATTATATCCACCATTCAACTTTCGCCACCGTTTAGTAACAAATTTGGGCAACGCCTTTTTATATGTCATATAAATACTTTTATTCATATTTATTTACTAACATAATTTTTCATATTTATTTACTAACATAATTTTTATATAATTACTAATTACAACAACTAGTTGAAAATGGTATTTTAAGTGGACCAGGTTCTTTTATTAACAAAGCAGCTGTATCTGTCGTTGTTCCAGCATCAAATGAACTTCCTGTTATATCTGCACCTGCTCCAAATCCACCAGCAGCACATCCAAGTGGTCCACACGTATCACCTACATTATCTATATTTTCCGAACAAAGAATAGGTATACCATTTACTTCACCACAAAAGTCTGGAATTTGTACTGTTTCTGTTCTAGTTCTAGGTTTAAGTTTAGGTCGGGTATTAAATTGTATACATTTGGTTACCGTGATTGGTGGTCTTGATGACGCTTTAATTTGACCTGTTTTATATTTTGTTTGATCACTTGATTCACGTTGTCTATTATTTTTTACAACTTCTATTCCCACTCTGTTTCCCCTATTTTGTCTATATAAATCAGGATTACAATTACTTTTCGCACTTGTAATTGTCTTATACGTAGATGATGGTAATATTGGTGCTATTGTTCTTGTGCCTTTATTACTATACAACACTTCTCCCTGATCACGCGGTGAATCTACGCCTGCGTTAACCAATGTCTTTTCAGCAGGCGTTTCATTTTGTGCGGTTATTCTAGTTGTTCTTCTTGATGCATCCCATGTTTCGTGTGTGTGTTTATTAAATTCACCCCGTTGTTTATTTTTTTCTATACATCGTCCTAATTTTAAGTTTGTATATCGTTGTTTATTTGATATACCATACCCCTTTCTTACCCGAATTTCGTGTAATTGCGCATCTGTTAAATTAACATAATTGAACCCCGGGTCTAGACGTGATCCAAGTCTTGTATTTGGAACTTTGTTTAGTGGGCAATTTCTTGTTGCGAATTTAGCAGCCATTGTTCTTGCCGACATAATATAATATAAGATATTAATTACAACAGTTTATTATACCTTCATCAAATGTTATTTTTGGTGACCAATTCAGATCCTTTAATTTCTGATTACTAATATAATACCGTTTATCGTTAAATGGTCTATCATCTACGTAAGTAATCCATTTTTTAAAATCATCTGTTTTCTTTACTAATTTGATTAATATTTTTGCTATATCTAATACTGAATACTCCATACCATCATCGCAACCTATGTTATATATTTCTCCGATTTTACCATTTATAATTATAGTTTCAAATGCTCTTGCTGTATCATCAACGTGTAAAAATGCTCTAACACAACTTCCATCACCCTGTATCGTAACCGGTTTGTTTTCCTTTAACAGTTTGATAAATTTAGGTATAAGTTTTTCAGGATATTGATTTGAACCATATACGTTATTTCCACGTGTTATAATTATTGGTAATCCGAATGAATGATTGTATGATTGTGCTAATAATTCAGCGCCAGCCTTTGTTGCAGCATACGGATTTGTCGGGCATAAAATTGATTGTTCTGTTTTTTCTTTCTCATTCTTATCTAACATTGATTCACCATATACCTCATCTGTCGATACATGAATAATTTTTTTAATATTGTCACGATTCTTACGACAAACTTCTAGTAAATTATGTGTTCCCAATACATTATCTTGTGTGTATAACAACGCATCTGAAAATGATGTTTGCACATGTGATTGTGCTGCGAAATGAATAATATATTCTGGTTTATATGTATCAAACACGTACAATAATAAATCCATATTATTGACATTTCCTTTAACAAATACATAATTTTCATTATCTCTGTATATTTTTTCTACATTTTCAACCGATGCACAGTAATACATCGCATCTATATTTACAATAAAACAGTCACTGTATTTTTTAAACATATGATTTATGAAATTACTACCTATAAATCCACAACCACCTGTTACTAATATTTTCATTAATAATCTTATTTATTTTTTAATTTTTAATATTACGAAACAATATTAGAGATATTCTAATATTATTACATATGACTAAAATACTAATTTATGGTGGCAATGGTTGGATAGGTGGTATGATGTGTGAACTTCTCTCTAAACAGAATATCACATTTGTAAAATCTAATGTACGTGTCAATAATAAAAATGCTGTGGTAGAAGAACTCGACAACGTAAAACCAACACATGTTATGAGTTTCATTGGTCGCACACACGGCAATCATAATGGTACCAACTATACAACCATTGATTTTTTAGAACAAAAAGGAAGAATAAGAGAGAACGTCCGGGATAATTTATTCTCTCCATTGGTATTGGCTATTCTATGCTCAAAACGTAATATTCATTTTACTTATCTGGGCACAGGTTGTATTTTTAACTATGATTCGGAACATACCCTTTCACCCACAGGTGCCGGGTGGATTGAGAACGATGCTCCTAACTTTTTTGGTTCAGCATACTCTGTTGTAAAAGGGTATACAGATGAGTTAATGCACTTATTTGACACTTCTGTTTTAAATCTTCGTATTAGAATGCCTATAGTATCTCAAGATTGTCCTAGAAACTTTATTAGCAAAATTATTCGGTATGAAAAAATTTGCAGTATTCCTAATTCTATGACTGTTTTAGACGAACTTTTACCATTGGCGCTTGAAATGTCTCTTAATAACCAAACTGGAACTATCAATCTAGTTAATCCAGGTGTTATTTCACATAACGAAATTCTTCAAATATACAAAGATAATGTTGATCCATTATTTAAATGGAAAAATTTTACTATTGAAGAACAAGATTCTATTTTAGCAGCAGGGCGCTCGAATAATTGTCTTGATACTACAAAACTAGAAACTATTTTCCCTAATGTACGACCCATTAACATAGCAGTTACCAAATGTCTAAAAAATTGGTCTAAATATGAATAATTTATTATTTTTTTATATTAGATGAATTCTCAAAGAAACGCTAATATAAAAATTCAAAAACGACAGAATCTATTATATAAAGCACAAAAGTCTAATAATCTAATATTCAATGTTATTATAAGATTTATATATAATGAGAATCTAGCCAAAAATAATAATGTTAAACATTGTATAGAAAGTGTTCTTAACCAAACCCTCCCTAACTATAAAATTATTGTTATTGTTGACAATAAAAAATGTTTTCCGTACTTACAGAAATTCAAAAATCATATTAAAATCGTATCAGTAAAAACTAATTATCTAGAAGGTTACAAAAATCTCTACTTGAACAATGTATTAAACAGAATAAATGGGTGGGTTTTGTTTCTAGATACATTTAACACATTGCGAAGAAATGCTCTATTGACTATATTTGACAAAATTAAATCAGATAATGACTTTTGTATTTGGAAATACAAAAAAAACAATAAAACTATATTTCGTAAAAAAATTAGAAAAATTGAACTTTGTACTTTTGCGTTTCATACTAAACATCTAAAAAACACCAGATTTGTTTCTTGTGGTAATGGTGTGGAGCGTTTCCTCAACTCATTAATAAAAAGCAACACGTTTAATTTTGTATTAATAGAACGAGCCATAGTCACAAATTCCGTACAAACCAATCTTCTTTCACTGGACAATATTCGTGATAAAGTTGATTGTGGTGCCGATGGTGCTAATAGAAAATTTACCATTGTAATGGCATACTATAACAGAAAAAAACAACTACTTCTAACGCTAAAGCAGTTTAGCAAACTCTATAATAAATATAATTTAGAAATTATAATCATAGATGATTGCAGCAATGATGAACACACTATAAATGATTTATGTGATTTATTTCCATTACTAACATTTAAACTTGTAAAATTGACCAATAAAACATGGATTAATCCCGTTGTACCATTCAATAAAGGAATTCTTAATATTTCTGATGATACTGATTTCGTTCTATTTCAAAGCCCAGAAATATTCCATTGTAGCGATATTATAAGTCACGTTGGTTGTAATTTAAATGATACAAACTATTTGACATATCCCGTATTCAATTCATATGACTACGCGATGAACGATACTGTTGAAAAATTGTTCGAATCCAACTGTGACGATTATTACGATGCGTTTATAAGCAAGGTTGATATTAATATTACGGACAAACGAACAGATTATTACAGATGGAAGGGGTGGCTTAATCATAAATTATACAACAACCGCAAACTTCATTTTCTCAGCGCTATTACAAAAAAAAACTTAGACAAAATAGGTGGACTTTGCAATGCGATGAAAGATGGATACAGCTATGATGATAATGATTTCCTTCATCGTATCAGTCAAGTCTGTAACCCAATGACTGTTGATAGCAACAAATTTATTGGTATTCATCTTAAACACGATGGTGGCACATACAATCTACATAAAAATCCCAATTACAAATCTTTAATAGAAAAAAATTTAACTATATTCAAAAATAACATGGAGAATAACATTATTTATTGCGATCCTGACGATTTTGAATTAATAAAATATGCGAACATATATAAAAAAAGTGAAATCACAGATAATAATAAAACTAATAATTTATATATGAATTTCAATAAAAATAAAATTAAAGTTGATGTTATATCTATCTTTTATAACAATGAACGATTATTAACAAATTATGTCGATAATATCAATCTTTTAAATAATGAACATGATTATGATATCATTTTTCACGCGATTGATAATAATTCATTTGATAATACTTTAACTAAATTAAATGATATTTCTAATAAAATAGTAAATGTAAATGTATATTCAAATAAAACTAATGGGATTGCAAGCTGTAAAAATACCGGTTTTAAAGTATGTAGATTTGATTGTGATTATGTTTTATTTTTAGATTCTGTATATTTGATATGTTATAATAATATTATTAAAGATATGATAAGTTCTTTTGAACAAGACATAAATTTCGTTGGATTTAGTGGTAGAAAATTAGATTTATCTAATAATAATATTGTATCTGAAAATTTAATTTCAGATGATCAAGAAATAATAATAGAAAAAAATAGTACAAATTATTATCTAGAAACACGTTTTGCAATGTTAAAAAATAATATTGAAACACGGTTTGATATTAATTTCGATCCTTATGGTTTAGAGGATGTTGATTTTAGTTTTATGATTAATAAATATTCAAAGCTGAAAAAACTTTATTTTAATAAAACTATACTAAAAGATTGTAAACATTTAAATACTTTTAAATACGACGAAACAACATATAATCAATTACTAAAAAGAAACACTATTTATTTTTTATCAAAACATAATATTAATAATTCTGTAAATAACACTATTAAATTATTAAAACAATATGTTAATTCTGATAATATATTAAAAGCAGAACAAATATCTAAACTGAAATATGATATTTATGATGATTTTATATCATTAGAATTTAGAAATGACATCCAAAATCTTAAAAAAATAATAAACAATGGGAAAAAAAATGCATTAATTTTTTCAGAATCTATTGATCCGCCATCAGGTGGAGGCGAACAATGGTTACTTCACAGTTCAAAATTACTCGAAGAATATAATATAATTGGTATTTGTTTTAAAGATGTATTCAATAATAAATCATTTGAGAGTACAAAAATAAATAAATATTCTACTAACGTGCATATTATACAAACTTCATATGATTTAAAAAAAATTCCATATTTAAATGATATTTTTAATTTTGAATTTATTCACCATCAAGGACATTTAAGATATGAAATTTGTAAAATATGTAAAGTAATTAACATAAATTTAATATCATGTTTTTGTTACTGGAATGGTTTAATACATTTTAGAGATACCACAAATATTAATATGGAAAATAATAATTTTATTATTGATAATAAATTTATTGAATATAAAGATTATATTAATTTTTATTTACCATCCATATTTGTTGATAAAATTTATAACAAAATAACCAAAGAGAATTTGCCAATTATTGAAAATATTTCAACATTAAAATATAATCTAATTAAAGAAAATACTGGTCGATTCGTTTCTCTTTTTAATTGCCATCCTTTAAAAGGCGGTGTTGAATTAATTTATTTATTAAAACATTTAGATATTAACATTCCAATATTAGCAATAATTACTGAAAAATGGAATAACTTTGATAAACTTGTTATAGAAGCGTTTAAAGAAAGAAATACTAAAAATAACATTAACATGTTATACGAGACAAAACAAAAAAATATAGAAGATCTGTATAATCAAACTAAGATTGTATTAATACCTAGTATATGCGACGAAACATTCTGTAAAGTTGCTTATGAATCTATGATTATTAATAAACCAATTATTTATTATAACAATGGTAATGTAAAATATATGCTTAAAGATTATGTTAATGGAATAAAAATAAATAATACAATAAACACTAATAATTTAGACTTAAATAATATTAATATTCAAAAAGATACACTAAACGAATGGGTTAATAAAATAGAAACTTTATATACAAAAAATTCTAATGATAAAATCGACTTTGATAAAATTAATTTTGATATAAAAATATTCAAAACAAACTTTAATAAACTTATTAATAATAAAAAAATTAT
>CERS01112355.1_pt1 | contig 11001 bp, 9 predicted proteins | sample 356251 | NCBI WGS metagenome assembly CERS01 (sample SAMEA2621020, study PRJEB7988) | marine metagenome | isolation source: saline water (ENVO:00002010), including
GAGTTGGATTATTTGCTTTGGTAGATATAAAAAAAGGAGAACAAGTTTTTCCAATATGGAAAGGGAAAACTGGTTGGTATAAAACAAAGTTTGAGTTTTTCAGACAGTTACCTAAAGAAGTAATAGCATATGTACTTCGTTCTTATGGGAATAATATTCTAAATGATGATTCTGAAATTAGATTTAAACTAACGAAGGATTGTAATTTTCTATTCTCAGACCCATTGTGTTTGTTAAATACAAAATATGAAGAAGGAAGTATAGATAGTAAAACAGGTATAGCAATAAAAGATATAAATAAAGATGAGGAAATTTTTGGTAATTATGGAAACTCCTCACAAATAAAACTAATATAAAATGGCAAAAAACTACGGAGAAGATTTAGGTTGGGAATTAGATGTTGATTTTCCATCATGGGCAAATACAGAGATATATGTTAAAACAATATCTAAAGGATATTTGTTAGTAGGTGAAAAACCAAAGGATGCCTATTGGAGAGTTGCAACTAAAATAGCTCAAAGATTGAATAAACCACAACTGGCAACTAAGTTTTTTGATTACATTTGGAAAGGTTGGTTAAATCTTGCAACTCCAGTCCTCTCAAATACCGGTACTGATAGAGGATTACCTATTTCTTGTTTCGGTATAGATGTGGCAGATTCCATTTATGATATTGGTAAAAAGAACTTAGAACTAATGTTACTTGCAAAACATGGTGGAGGGGTAGGTATAGGAGTTAATCAGATAAGACCAGCAGGTTCTATAATTAGTGGAAATGGAACATCTGATGGTGTTGTACCATTTTGTAAAATATATGATTCTACAATCCTTGCTACGAATCAAGGTTCAGTAAGAAGAGGAGCAGCATCTGTAAACCTTAATATAGAACACGATGATTTTGAAGATTGGTTAGAAATTAGAGAACCAAAAGGTGATGTAAATAGACAATCACTTAACTTACATCAATGTGCAATTGTTGGTGATAAGTTTATGAGAAAACTTCAAGATGGTAATGAAATTGCAAGAAGAAAATGGGGTAAACTACTTCAAAAAAGAAAGGCAACAGGAGAACCTTACATAATGTTTAAGGGTAATGTAAACAAAGCAAACCCTATCATGTACAAAGATAATGGATTGAAAGTTTTCATGACTAACATTTGTTCTGAAATAACTTTACATACAGATGAATCACATTCTTTTGTTTGTTGTCTATCTTCAGTAAACTTAGCAAAATATGAAGAGTGGAGAGATACTGATTTAGTTTACACAGCAACTATGTTCTTAGATGGAGTACTTTCAGAGTTCATCCAAAAAGCAAAGAACATGAGAGGTTTTGAAAATTCAGTTCGTTCAGCAGAAAAAGGTAGGGCGTTAGGATTAGGAGTTTTAGGATGGCATACATATCTACAACAAAGAGGTATTCCATTTGAAGGAATGGAGGCACAATTTGAAACTCGTAAAATATTTTCACAATTAAAAATTGAATCAGAAAGAGCTAGTAGAGATTTAGCAACAGAATTTGGAGAACCACTATGGTGTAGAGAAACTGGTTTTAGAAATACTCACTTGAGAGCAGTTGCTCCAACAGTTAGTAATTCTAAATTGGCTGGTAATGTATCACCTGGTATTGAACCATGGGCTGCTAATATATTTACCGAACAAACTGCAAAAGGTACTTTCATTAGAAAAAATAATGAGTTGGTAAAGGTTCTAAGAAAAGCAGGTGTTAATAATAAAGATACTTGGGATAAGATTTTAGAAGATGGAGGTTCAGTACAAGGAATCAAAGAATTAGATAAATGGTGTTACTTAGATAACAAAATGGTTCTTTGTAAAGATATCACTAATGGTGATAGAGAAAAAGTATATCCAGTTAAAGATGTATTTAGAACATTTAAAGAAATTAATCAGATGGATTTGATAAAACAAGCTGGTGTTAGACAACAATATATAGACCAAGGAGTTTCGTTAAATTTAGCTTTCCCTTCGATTGCAACACCGAAGTGGATAAACTCAGTAACTATGGAGGCTTGGAAACAAGGAATTAAAACTCTATATTACATGAGAACTGAAAGTGTACTCAGAGGTGATATTGCAACAAGAGCGGTAGACCCTGATTGTGTTGCATGTGACGGTTAAACTTAAAAAGGAGAATAATTATGGTATCAGTTAAAAAATTTTATGCAGAGTGGTGTGGCCCATGTAAAGTTCTAACACCTGTAATGGAGAATGTAAAATCAAAATTTTCACAAGTTCAATTTGAAAGTGTAGATATTGATTCACAATTTGAAGTTGCACAGAAATATTATGTAAGGTCAGTACCAACAGTTATCATTGAAAAAGATGGTAAAGAAGTAGGAAGATTTGTAGGAGTTCAATCAGAACTTGCCTATGTTAATAATATCAATGAAAATTTATAAGTAAATATTTGGAATTCTCAAATATTTTTTGTATATTAGCTTAAATTTAAAAAAGTATGGTGAAAAGCTTATGGTTTTTCTCAAATAGGTTACGAGGTGAATCTCACCCAAAAGCAAAACTCACATCCAAACAAGTGAGACAAATTAGAGAACTCTATTCTAAGGGTTTTTCTACCAATATCATAGCTCGTAATTTTAAAGTATCTACTTGGAATGTAGAAGAAATTGTTAAACGAAAAACTTGGACACATATATGACAGTTATAGAAGCAACATCTCCAGGTGATGCCTGGGTAAAAGTATCAAAACATTTATTAGAAAATGGAGTTAAGGTAGGGAATCTTACAGAAGAACTTAATGTAGTAACTGAAATTACAGAATTTAAATCAGATGAATGGTTTGATGGACATTTCAGAGAAATCATGGGAGATGATAGAATTGATTTCGCCAAAACAGTAACCTTCCTTAAACCAGAACAAAAGAAATCAGATAATCCATTCTTTGAAGAAGAAGAGGGGTTGGATTACAAATATATCAAAGACCATTGGTATCAATCTTATTGGGGTAGAATGGTATCTTGGAAAGGGGAATTTAATCAAGTTGAAAATGTAATTAAGATTTTAAGTAAAGGACAGGCTGTAAAAAGATGTGAACTTATTATCTTTGACCCTACAAAAGATGCAAGGAATCCCTATTCACAACCTTGTATGTGTATGATTGATTTAAAACCAAGAGATGGTAAATTATATCTAACATCAGTTCTTCGTTCAAATAGAGTATCCAAAAGTGGTTATGCAGATTATACAGCATTAACAGAGATGGGAAAGTTTCTTTCTGAACAAAGTGGATTAGAATTAGGAAAAGTAACTACACTTGCATGTTCATGTCATATTGGTGATATGGATAGTGAAAAAAAGAAAACAATCAAGTTATTAGAAGTATTAGGTAAATGAGAGTACACAAATCATTTAAGTTTGACTCCAACCCGAAGTGGGCATGGGAGTTTAAAACACTTTTATTAGATAGATTATCAGAAATACCAGATGATTATTCATTATCATTCTCCGCAGGTATAGATTCATCTATGTTGTTATATGGTTTGATGGAATTAGATAAGAAACCATCTCAATTACTAACATTCCAAGTAGAAGATTATGATACAAATGATTTAATTTATTCTCGTAAAATTGCTAAAGGTTATGGAATTCCATTAGAAATTGTTAATATTCCTAAAGTGAGTAAAGAAGATGCATCTAAAATTATTAGAGATGGTATAGATAGAATAGGAATATCAAGAAAAATAGATATACAATGTTGTTATGCATATTGGTATATGTTAAGACACATTTCAACTAAACATTTAGTTGCTGGATTATATGAAGATGTTATATATGAAACAAACGCCAAACTTAGTATCAAGTATAGAGATATGTTAAAAGGTGAAGTAACTAGAGAAGATTTTGATAAACATTACAATGACCATCGTAGAATGTGTTATGAAGATAAAAACTTTAATGGTAATGTTCACAATCATGTATCAATCAGAAAGTATATAAATGCATATGGAGTTGAATTAGATACTCCACTACAAACTGAAAGTATCTATAAACATTTTCAGAATGTAAATTATGAACAAACTAATTTTAAATTTGAAGATGATAAAATGAAAGAAAAGAAAAAATGGTTTGTAACTGATTTATTATTCAAAAAAGAATTTGATAGATTTGGTAATGCAAAAAACAACTCTAACTTTCATACTAAGAAAGAAAAAGGAGATATAAATACACTACATTGTGAAATCTTTGGAGTTGAAAAGAAACAACTTATATCTGAATATAACAAAGTAAAAAAAGAAGTACAACACGAATGGTTCTAACCCCAATAGAAGAATATAAATTAAAAGGTAGGACAGTTCATGTCAAAAGAGATGATTTGGTTGGGGATGGTGTAAACTATCCACGATGGGCTAAGATTGATGGTATTAGAAAGATTATTGAATCTGATTATATCGATAAATCAAAACCACTAACACATCTCTCAGTATATGGAAGTTGGACTGGTTGGACATTATCTAAGATGTGTAAGGAGTATGGTATTGAGTTTATATCTTCATATCCAAACTCTAAATCATATCCACCAGAGATATTAGAAATCATCAAAGGTAATGGTGCAACACTAAATCCAATGAAACCAAATATGATGAAACTGCTTGAGAATAAATTAGGTGGTATCGCAAAAAAGAATGGTTGGCAACAATTACCATATGCATTTAATCATCCAAGTTATGTTGGTTATATGCAGAGTAGGATGAAAGAAGTTTTGAAAGAACAAGATTTCGACCATCTTGTTGTATCAATCGGTAGTGGTGTAACTGCCTCTGGTTTAATTAAAGAATTCTTACAATATAAAGATTGGAAAGATTTACTTAATAACAAGAGAAAGGTTCACAGTATTACAATGTCATCATTAGAATCAACTAAAAAAATTCTTAATGAGAACAAGGCAGGAGACCTAAACAATATTAACATTTATACATCACCATATGAATTCAATGATTTTATGGAAGATTATTCAGTTCCATTTGATTGTAATGAATTTTGGGATAAAAAGATGTGGTATTGGTTAGAAGAAAATATCGAATCACTAGATGGTAAAATTTTATTTTGGAACATCGGTGGTTCTTATAAAAAATCATTAAATTTAAAATAGATAGAAAATGGCAAAACAATTAAAATTCGATGTATCTGCAAGAGAATCCTTAAAGAAGGGTTTAGATACATTGGCAGACGCAGTAAAAGTTACATTAGGACCGAAAGGTAGGAATGTTCTATTACAAAAACAACAAGGACAACCACATATAACTAAAGATGGTGTTTCAGTTGCAAAAGAAATTGAGTTAGAAGATGTTTTTGAAAACATGGGTGCTCAATTAGTTAAAGAAGTTGCATCAAAAACAGCAGATGAGGCTGGTGATGGTACAACAACCGCAACAGTTCTTGCACAAGAGATTGCAAGAATGGGATTTGAGGCAGTTGAAAATGGTTCAAACCCAATGGAACTTAAAAAAGGAATCGAATCAGCAATTAAAGTTGTAGTTAAAGAACTTGGAAACCAAGCTATAGTAGTTGGTTCTGATAAAGAAAAAATAAAACAAGTTGCAACTGTATCAGCAAATAACGATTCTACAATCGGTAAACTTATTGCTGATGCATTTGATAAAGTTGGAACTGAAGGAGTTATTACAGTAGAAGAAGGTAATGGTATTGATACTTTTATGGAATTAGTAGAAGGTATGCAATTCGATAGAGGATATATTTCACCTCACTTTATTACTAATCCAGATAAAATGGAGGCTTCATATGAAAATCCATATGTTTTATTATATGATGGAAGATTATCATCTATGAATGATTTACTTCCTATACTAGAAAGTGTTTCTCAACAATCAAAACCATTAATTATCGTTGCAGATGATTTAGAAGGTGATGTTTTAGGAACATTAGTTGTTAATAAAATGAGAGGTAATCTACAAGTATGTGGAATTAAGGCTCCAGGCTTTGGTGATAGAAAGAAAGAAATGATGCAAGATATTGCTACTTTGACAGGTGCAACTTTCGTAACTTCAGATTTAGGATATAAAATTGAAGAAGTTGGAGTTGAGGTATTGGGTACAGCTGAAAAGATTACTATTGGAAAAGATACTACAACAATTGTAAATGGTGGTGGAGAATCAGAAAAGATAGTAGAAAGAATAGAACAGATTAAAGCACATATAGAAACAGCAAAATCTGATTATGATAAAGAAAAACTTCAAGAAAGGTTAGCAAAACTAAGTGGTGGAGTTGCAGTACTTTATATAGGTGCTGGTTCTGAGGTAGAACTTAAGGAAAAGAAAGATAGAGTAGATGATGCACTTCACGCCACAAGAGCAGCAATAGAAGAAGGTATTGTTGAAGGTGGTGGTATTGCACTTCTTAAAATTCAAGATATTCTTTCAAATTTACCACCTGAAGAAAATGATTCATTCTGTAATGGATATGGTATTATTAATACTGCATTGGCATCACCACTTTCTCAGATTTTAAATAACTGTGGAGTTGGTGTTAAAGATGATATTGTAAGTTATATTAAACAAAATGGTGGTGGATATGATGCAAAGAATGAAGAATTTGTAGATATGTTTGAAGCTGGTATCATTGACCCTAAGAAAGTTACAAGAACTGCTTTAGAAAACGCTGCATCAGTTGCAAGTATGATTTTAACAACCGAATGTATGGTTGTTAACAAACCAGAAGAAAAACCACAATTTCCAATAATGCCTATGCAACCAATGGCTTAATGATTAAAGAATTAGAAAAATATACAAAGAGTAATAATCCTAATTGTGATTACTTTCTAATTGAAAAAGAAGATTGGGAAAACATTAAAGGTAAATACGACCAAGATGCGGTAAAAGAATCTCTTGCTGAAGTTGCTGCAACTTGGCCTTTACCTTATGCTACCGATAAGTATGATTGGAATGATGTTGTAAAAGATTATGGTAAGTTAAAAGGTATTCGTTGGAATGAGATGATAAAAGAAGGTGAATGGTTCATGAGACAGGCAACTGAGACAAAATACCCACTTACATTTGATGGAACTCCATTATACTTTAAAAGATACAATGTAGGAAACCTTTCTTCTAATAAACACCAAGAGGCCAATAGATGGTCAATTTGTTCAAGTGGTTATCCAGGTCCAAAAAGAACTTGGGAAACACCTGCATTTATGAAAACTCTGATGGGTGCTGCTTATTCTTTGAAATTAGAACAGATAGGTAAATCAGAATTAAGATTAATGATTTCCCTTCGTAAGTATATTGCATCTCAACATAAACCTAATGTTACAAAATCTATAACAGAATATTTTGGTTCTAAAACTATGTTAGATTTTTCAATGGGGTGGGGTGATAGATTAAGTGGAGCATTTGCAAGTGAAACAATTGAACACTATGTTGGATTAGACCCTCGTAAAGAGAATCATCCTATCTATGAAGAACAAAGAGATTTTTATACAAAACACACCTCATTCTTCGAAAATCCAACAAAAACTGATTTTTATGTATCACCTGCAGAAGATTTTGATTATAGTAATTATAACGAATACTTTGATTTAGTATTTACATCTCCTCCTTATTTTAATGTTGAAAGATATTCACACGATGATACTCAAAGTTGGATAAGATATAAAGATATTGATGGTTGGAATGAACACTTTTTACATAAGACATTAGATAAAATAATTCCAACAGTTAAGAAGGGTGGATTAATTGCAATAAACATATCAGATGTTTATACTGCTGGAAAAGGAGGAAAAACTTGGAAAGAGATTACTAATCCTATGAATGATTTCTTAACATCTAAGGGGTTAAAATATAGAGGTGCCATTGGAATGGAAATGGCCAAGAGACCTAATAGTGGAGGAGCAGGAACTGTTAAGAGTACTGAATCCAATGAAAAACAATACTCTGAAGAGGTACTTAAATTGTCTCATGAGACAAAGGATAAAACTTTTGCAGAACCAATTTGGATTTTTGAAAAATAATTCAAAAAAGCCTTGGAGCTTTAATATATTTTTCGTATATTAGCTTATATTAAAACATAAAGCATAATGGAGCATAGAAAATTAAGTTATGGATTCAAACATGAGTTATTGACTCTTGATGAATTTAGAAGTGGATATCTTTTAGATACTGATTGTCAACCAATCGGACAGAGGTTGGATACCGAAGTAGTTGGTAAAAAAGAAGGAATCATTGGTTCTATATTAGATGGACAAGATATAGGAATGATTACTATTGGTGAATCACCTAAAAACAAATTGTACAAATACGAATCAATCGATGGTGGTCACAGAAAAAGATACATCAAAGGTTATATGGAGAATAAATTTCCTGTCAGAGGAAAGTATTTTTCACAACTTTCTGATGAAGATAAAAAGTTATTCAAAAACTATCAGATGGTTTTATGTATTTACGGTCCTCTTTCAGTTTTTGAAAAGGGATTTGTATTTAGAAACATGAATCTAACAACTGATGTAAATCACCAAGAACATAGAAATTCATTTGGTGATATTGATATTGCCAACTTAATTAGATTCCAAGTAAGGAATGTGGTTGGTATCAATAATATACCTCACCAATTATTTGAATCAAGTGGTAAACATTTCAGATACTTAGGATTTAACAACAACAGATTGAGACAAGAACAATATGTAACCTATTTTACTTATAGATTGTTTCAAGATGAGAAAGTTGGTTCTGGTTCTCAGAGTGAACTTACTGAGTTTTATGAAAACGATTTTACTAAAGAACAAATAGATAAACTAAAAAGTGAACTTGATGAGTTATTATCATTCCTTTTAAATTGTAGTGTTGCTTTCAAAAAGAAAAGTACCACTGGTTTATCTCAAAGATATTTTAAAGTACTTTCTTTCCTTTGGTTTCATATGATGGATAACTGTAAAAAGTTTAAGGTTAAGAACAATGATTATCAAAACTTGATGAAACTATTCCAAGAGGCCGATTTAAAGGTTCAAAGGAAAGAAGAATTGATAGATGTAGATTTTGATGAAGGTAGAACAATTGGTCAGGCATATATGAATTATCCTGGTGGTTATACTGATAAATCAGATGATAAAGTAAAACAAACACTTATTTGGTTATTAGAAGAACTTGATATTGATGATATCTTTATTGAGTTGGATAATAAGAGGAGTTATACTAAACAAGAAAAATTAAACAAATTGATTGACCAGGATTATAAATGTTACATAACTGGTCAAGATGTTGATTACAAAGATTGTGAGGCTGCTCACATTATCGCATATGATAATGGTGGTAAGTCAACTTACGATAATTTTGTAATGGTGTTGAAGAAACACAATAGAGACATGGGAACTATGAATCTCCATGATTATATGGAAACTTTAAAAAAATAATATTTGTACCAAAACATTTACTACCAAAGAGAAAAGAATCTCATACACTTATGGGATGATAAATTAGGATACCGAACTTTCCCTTATACAAGATACGCATATGAAAAAGCTGATAGGGGAGAGTTTCTTTCCATTTATGGAGATAGGTTAACTAAGATTTATAAATTTAAATCTGATGACCCTAATTTATTCGAATCAGATGTTGCTGAAACTACAAGAGTTTTAGTTGATACTTATTCTGAATCCGATGATATATCAGTAGGTCATGTTACTCTTACCTATGATATTGAGGTAGAGATGGAAAGTGGATTACCAGATACTCAGAAAGCAGAAAATGAAATAACATCAATTGCACTTCACGATTCTGCAACAAATCAATATTATGTATTGGTTATGGATAAGAAGGGTGAGATGATTGAAAAGAACACAAAGAAAGCAATTGTTCTTCCATTCAGAGATGAAAGAGATTTACTACAAAAATATTTAGAGTTATATGAAATGATTAATCCTTCAATCGTTACTGGTTGGAACATTGATTATTTCGATACACCTTACCTTTATAATAGAATCAAAAGATTATTAGGTGAAAGACAAGCAAACAGATTATCTCCAATTGGACAATGTTTCTGGTCTCCTTATAGACAAAGATTCTTTATGGCTGGTGTATCTTATTTAGATTATATATCACTTTATAAAAATTACAACTATGGGGAACTACCAAACTATCGATTAGATACAGTTGGTACTATGGAGGTAAACAAAGGTAAGATTGAATATCAAGGTAATCTTGACCAGTTATTCAGAGATGATATTGAAAAGTTCATTGAGTATAACTTAGTGGATGTTGAGATTGTTGTAGAATTAGATAAGAAACTTCAGTTTATTGATTTATGTAGAGGTATCTGTCATGCAGGACATGTACCATATGAAGATTTTGTTTACTCATCAAAGTATCTTGAAGGTGCTTTATTATGTTACCTAAGAAGAAAGAATTTAGTTGCACCAAATAAACCTTCAGATAGAAGAGAAAGAATGGAGGCATTAAAAGAAAGAGGTGATGATAAATTTATTGGGGCATATGTAAAGGCACCAATAGTTGGTAAATATGATTGGGTATATGATTTAGATTTAACCTCACTATATCCTTCAATTATTATGACTCTTAATATTTCACCTGAAACTAAAGTTGCCAAAATTAATAATTGGGATGCCAACAAGTTTATAAAAGGAAAAGAAGATACTTATACAATTGGTGATGATACTATAACAAGAGATAATCTAAAAAAATATTTAGAAGAAAGTAAATTTTCAGTATCATCAAATGGTGTACTATATCGTACTGATTCAGTAGGATGTATTCCTGGTATTCTTGATTTGTGGTTTGCACAAAGAGTTGAATATAAAAATGAAATGAAAAAATATGGAAAAGCAGGTAACAAAGCAAAATATGCATTCTTCCACAAAAGACAATTGGTTCAAAAGATTTTACTTAACTCTTTGTATGGTGTTCTTGGCCTTCCTGCCTTTCGGTTTTATGATATTGATAACGCAGAGGCAGTTACGACAACGGGCCAAACAGTTATTAAATCAACTGCGGATATGGG
>CERS01316466.1_pt1 | contig 10975 bp, 2 predicted proteins | sample 356251 | NCBI WGS metagenome assembly CERS01 (sample SAMEA2621020, study PRJEB7988) | marine metagenome | isolation source: saline water (ENVO:00002010), including
TGGGTTTTCGTGCACCAATGGGACGCAGATTTGTGAATGCCCTGTTAAACCCACTCCAGTTCCTACACCTCCTACTCCCACAAAACCAACTCCAGGTCCCACAAAACCAACTCCAGGTCCCACACCTGCTCTGCCAATTCCCACTGGGCCAACTCCTACCTGTACAACAGAATATATACAAAAGCATTGTAAAAAAGGACAGAGCGGTTACGCCAGCTGCACAAAAGGAATGCAAGCTATATGTGCCTTAGAGGCACCAACAGGAAATATATGCAGCCCAACGAATCTGCTGATCAAGGGAGATTTAAGCTGCGGCTCTTTAGGCAAGCCACTATGTAAATGTACCCAGGCTCCTCCAGGTCCTCCGCCTCCAGCTCCTGTTAATATAAATATATGTACTATATCAGAGGTGGATACTCCTCCCCAAACCATCAGTGGCACTTATATGTTTTATAAACCGGATTTTAACGACCCCATCCCTGGCTTTTCTCCGTCCAATAACAAGAAATTGGAGTTTAATAATATGTGCTATATAGAAGGTTCTAGCAGTGGGGTAATACAAACTAAAATAAACCGACTAATATATCCTAAAGGCTCTCTGAATGATAATAACGGGGTGCAACCATCCACACAATATTTTACATCTGCAAGTCTATCAGCAGAGGTAACTAATAATCTGTCTTTATACACTTTCAATAAAGACTGTTCTAGTTTTGTGAAAAGCATCAACAAGGCATCATATGACCTATCTTTATGTCAATATACTCCATCAAGCTATAATAATTTCTGTCCATCTGCTAACCAAAAAATAACCTGGAAGTTTCCTCCAAAAAGCCAAATTGGACCATGTAATATAGCAACTATTTGTAATGAAGTATGCCCAAAAAAACATAATTCTCCTTTACAGAATAGTTCAGCTTTAGTTAAAATGCTGAACAAGAAATGCAACAGCCTAAGTATGGAATATTGTAAGGAGGTATCAGTTAATAATTTATATTATAATTATAACGGCAATGATTATATGATAGATAGTGCCAAACTTGAATGCCGACCTAGTACCGAAACAGAGTATGAAACTCCTATATGTGTACCATCGGGAGATTGTATGACGATATATAGTCCTTCTCTGACATTTCCACCCTGTTTTATGGCTTCAGGTGCCACATATAGTTGTAAACCTATAAGTGATATAAGTTATATTAATTTACCGATGTCATTATCAGGTTCTTTAAGTATATTGCAAGAACAATATACTAAATTATTAAATGCTGAGAAAATCCAAACACAAACATTAAATATGAATAATTTAATAAGTACAGAAAAATCTATGTTATCTGTACATTTACCTACTTATGCACTCGGGCCAGGAATAGCAACTAATTTATTATCTCAAAAATTATCTGATACATCAAATGCCTGGTGGTTAAATACTGGATTACAAAAATATGCAACTGATATAATTGATATCTCAACAGGCAAACCCGTGGGAGGGCCTCCATATTATTTTAGTATGTATACTTATTTAAAAACTATATTGGATAATATATATCGTCCTTGGAGCAAAGGCGGTTATTTTAGTTTATCTGGGGGGAGTCCCGCGGCTTTATACCAAGCCCAATACAACTTACTATTAAGTTTAAGTGGTCATGTTCATGACTTTACCGAGGCAAATAAGACTGATTTATCACTCAACTATATACCTTCTAATATTAAGACTGTATCACAGTTTTATAAATATATTTTACATATATTACAGAACGGATATAATGGAGGGTCTATGTGGAGTTCTGTCAATGCTAATGGAGGATGGATAATAGATAGTAATATTAAAGATGTAATAATAATTGCAGATATTGAACCATGGCTTACTAGTTTTACAGATATACCACATAGTTATGTTGATTATAATATTAGTATAAATAATAACTTATCTAGTAGTATGAATGTTCCTGGCAAAGGAGGCGATAAAATTCAACTAACAACCACACTAGATTATAAGGAAGTTCGTCCAGGTTGGGATAATATAATAAATAAATCAGCAATATATCAAGATATATATCCTAGATATCAAGATATATCTCTATTATATAATAATAATGACTCAAATAATAAACTTATACATATGAAATATAATGATTCAAGCTTAAATTGGGATGTAGATATTGATAGTTATAATCATTTTCAAGAATATTTATTAGATATAGAATTTAATAATTTTGATAAAGGCGTTGTATATTTACAAGATACATCAGCCATCTGCGGCTCCACGTGCCAAGACCACTTACGTAATGATTTATCTGGAATACTAGCCAATTTTAGAGATTTACAAAAAATGGTGAAATATGGATTATATTCAAATAACTCTAATTTACGTAACTACTGTAAAAATATTATAACACCATGTACTGGCAAATATAGTCCACCATCTGAATGTATTATACCATCTATTAAACATACTAAAAAAAATATAAACCAGGACTCTAGCGCGGTTTATTTTAACTGTAATACAAGAAGTTACAATACTTTAACTTATACCTTACAAGGCCATATTCAATATATTATGACTCAATTACAAGGAGCGGAGGCTTCTAATATTAATGTGATTAATCAAATGATACTAACTGGGGGGTGGGGTTCATGGTTTGGTAATATTTATCCAATATGGTACTGGTATGATATGTCTACATCATCATATGGTAGTGCTAGAAAAAATGAAGATCATACAATTACTAGTTCTATACAGAGTGATGCATCTCTATATGTAGGAGGAGTACCTCATGATATACCTCCTCCTCCTCCTATTATTATAGCATATAATAACAATACAAATAAGTATGAATTTTCATTAAATAAATATAACCATTTAGGTAAGCCATTTTCTATATATAATAATACAATAAGGAGCTACTTAACGGGAACATCATATAACTATTTACTTCCACAACTCTCAGGACCAAATTATTGTGTAACTTCAACTGATAAAAAAGGAATACAAGATGTAACAAACAGTGTATGCTGGGATATTAGTAGCCCTTTTAGTGAACTATTAACATATTATACATCTGTTCTAGTTCCTGCTTGTCAACCTATTATAAATTGGTCTCCATCTATGTATAATAATTTGCGACAGTTCTTAGATACAAATACATATAATCTAGTACAAGATGCTATTATAGATGCTTCTATAACATATATTTCAAAAACACCACAACCACAAATATTATATACGTGTTATAATGATAATAATCATTTAATTCAAAACTACAACTCCCAATATCCTAGTGGTGAAATATATTACATGGCTAATTATACAAACTTTTTAATTCAATTATTTGATGGATCTTTAAATTCGTCCTATACCCTGTGGAAAAATAAAATTGATATAAAAAATAAGTATACTGACGCAAGTTTGTATTTACACTCATATAATAATAATATAAGTGACAATAGCTTACAATATATATCTCAGGATTCTTCATTTCAAGAAATTTCTAGCGGATGGGGTGATTGGTTTAATAAACATAAGACTTGGGTTCCTGGTAATTTACATTTAGATCCTCCGATAGAAAGAATTGAAAGAGATATTACCGAACAATATTTAACAAGATTTAATCATGTTAGTCAGAAATATTTTGAATATATATATCTTCCAGGCGCATTAGAAAATCATTATTATAATGATTTTTCTGGTCTACAATGTGACGATTCATCTGGTTTACAGTTTGGTGAAGTAAGTTTGAAAAACAACTGTAAAATATATGAATTACCTGTATCTGAATATAATGATGAAGGTTTACATGGAACGCGATTAACTATTTTATATACTAGCTATAATAGTAAGATAACTAAACAGATTGAAACTATTGCTGATGGATCAGGATATCCTTCAAGTCATAATTATCCTAGTTCGTACTGGAAAAGCTATCAAGATAAAATTATTAACACTATAAATAATAAAAATAAATCTACTTATGTTGAACCATCTTTTAATAACAATTTATATAATAATTTATACAAAAGTATATGTGAATTATCATCTAATACTGCCCATAAAAATATTATTCTTCCTTACATTGCAAATGGAGGAGGTGAAGGGTCCGTACCTCCTGTACCAGTAAGTAATCTACTATTATATAGTAATATAGATAATGTTATTACATTGTATAATGATTTATGTTCTAATAATGTAAATAATATTACTAGTTTTATAAAAATGTATACTAGTTTAAATATATTTGCTCCTGAACCCTTTAGATCATTAGATTATAAAGATTTACCTAAAAATATAGATAATTTATTTAATAATTTATTTAATTCAGAATTTGCATCTGCGCTACAAGATATAGAAATATTATTTTATAATAATATTGTACCATTAATGCAATATAAATATGGTAATACTCTTACTTCACTTTATATTAATAATTTAAAAATAAATATAGAAAAAATTAACAATTATATTAATAATGAACGAATTGGAATTAGGGCATCTACTGCTCCACTTAAAAATAGTATGCTTGATTTACAATCAAATGTGAATAGTAAGTTAGGATATAGAGATTTAGCAATAAATAATATGTATAATTATAAGACTACTGAATATAAAGATGGTACATATGATTATATATACAAGTATATATTTAATTTATATGATGATACATCTACTAATATAGCTAATGATATAAGTAATCTAGATCTATTATATACTACATATTCTAATTCATTTATGACATATGCATACAAACACTATGTTGCTTCCAAAAACAATACTCTGGCTCTAGAAAGCAGTTTTAATAGTAGATTACTAGAGTATGCTTTACTAGTTGATATATCAGCTAAAAATTATCCCTTAATGAAGACGTATTATAATAATATTCCAACCATGAATAAATTAAATGATATATTTAATACAGCTGATATAAGTATAAATTACTACTTTGATAAAAATTTAAGATATCTACAGAAATCCCCAACCCCCAGCTATGATATCTTATATAATGACTTATCACAAATATATAGTATAGCAGATATATGTTATACTAATATGAGTGGTGAAATTCAAACTATTAAACATATGTTAAGTACTGGTACAGCATATGTAAATGAAGTGAGTCTTAATTGTAATACAGGAAGCCCCATGTGTATACCTAATAATATAGAAAATACTGGTATATGGTATGATGTTGGTAAATACGCGCCGGCAATAGATACATCTATGGCAGATTTTAGTGGTATATCACAGTTTTTATTGAAAAATGGTGCACATAAATATAATTTAGCTTTTGCACAATTAAGTAATGTTATGTTATGTGTTTATGCAAAGGTTTTACTAGATTTATTAGATAATAGTACCTGGACGGGTGCGGATAATTTTAAAGTAAACATAATGGGTCAGTTTAATCTATTGCTAATTAATTCATCGGTTTTTGGGGGACCTGGAGGTCCTTTAAAACATAATATCAAAGATTCAGTATGGGGATTTTTTAGTAATTCTAATATTGATCTGAGTAATATAGACTTCCTCAAGCCAACCCCCAAGGGAAATTGGAAAGACCCCGATGTTGATAAATCTGTTTTATTAGCATATGCTAATACTGGATATAATACATATAAAAATGGTTTCATCCAACTTAAAAACGTACTTAATAGTCTAGATCCTTCTGCTGAATTAGGGGTTTCATTTGGGGGCGAAAATGCTTCATTAGCTTCATTAGATAATTTATTGTATAGTGACACATTTTTCGGTAGGATAATTTCACAGTTTAATTTATTTTCTGACACTAAAATAACACAGAATCAAGTAATTGATAAAGTAGTTCAATATTATTATGAGTTAATTTATGGAGAAGATAGTGCTGGGCATCGGGGATGTGATACTTCTGATTATGATTTAGAAAATTGTGGATTTGCAGGAGAAGGTATAACAAGGGTCACGTATATTCATTGGTATCAATATATATTTTTTGCAAGACTATACGAGAAGCTAAACCACGGGCAGACACAAAAACTTACTTTATTGGGTAACCCTAATACAGTTGATTCTATTTTTAATTTAATTTCTGATGGTGTTCAGTTCTTTGATGCTATTAATATAATGGGCTATGGTGATGGAAGATCCTGGTATATTAGTGCATCTCCCCAAGTCAATGGTAATCCAATAAATTTTAATAGTCAATCTTGGTTAAATGTAATTTGTTCAGAATGGATACCACCAACAAAATTAGTTCATAGTTTAGATAGTAGTAATATAATTCATATGAATGGTGCGTTTAGTGGGTATAATCAGTTTCAGAGAAAATTTACCGATTATGTAGATCACTTAAATTTTACCTATGATACATCCAATATACCTAATTATGATAATTTATCTAATACATTTAAGTCTATTAACACATCAATTCAAACATTTGAATCTATTCAAAACTATATGACGACGTATGACGTGTCGTTTACATCATTATTTAATAAATTAATAATGAATTATCAAGATAATACATATTATTATGATCCTAAAGAAAATGTAGCTGATGTACCATGGGCTCTTTCTGTAAAGGAAAGGGTTTTGGATATATTTAATTTCGATATAACTACTTGTAATGCGTCTAGTGTAGGACGAGCTGCTTATTATGTAAATTTAATGTGGATAGTTGATACATTATCTTGGGCACAATCTAATTTAGTTCTTAAAATGAAATCAGAGGAAGTAATAGATAAATTAGTAACTTCTTGTAAAGATATACATTTTTGGATAGATGAAAATAAAAATTTTGAAAAGGATCTTACAAAAATGAATCCTAATACTCTCGTTCAATTTACAGTATATAGTATACTAAATACAAAATTATTTAGTGATTCCACAACTTTTATGAATAATAGTTGGATAGATTCTAGTGTAAATAATAAAAATATCAAAAATAATATTATACATAGAGTAATGAGTGGAAATGGTGTATCTCTAGGATGTGATCAATGGACATGTAGAAATTTTATGTGGGCTAACGAACATCCAGATTTATCATGGGTAAAGCGGAATATTCCTTCTACTAGTAAGATACATACCAACTTTACAGATCTTAGTAATCTTAATAAAATTATAGGAGGATGGAGTAATACAAATGGTGAAGGCACTTGGGATAGTTGTTATAATAATACAATATGTTTAGGAGGATTTGGAAAAATTGATAATTTTGGTGCAGGAACCCCCAAACTTCCTAGTAAATTTGGAGATATTAGTAATGCTACTGAATATATTCATACAACATATACAAATAAATGGTATACAATAGGTGGTGAAGGCACCGACCCAATATCATTTGGTGATCAAGCATATACTAGAATGTCTATTGATATTGGAGGATATTGGCCAGCAGTTGACACATCTATGGGTTGGAAAAATGCAGCTTGGGCCCATGAAAAAAATCAAGGATATAGTCCTGATTGGACTACGGATCATTCATATATAGCTTCATATGATTATAATATTAAAAATAAAAAGAGTATTGATTTAAGTATAAGTGATGCTAGTTGGGTGAATATGGCCAATTTAGACTGGATAACATCACAATTATTTGGTAAGGAAATATCTTTTAATGGTATTTGTTTTGATACAGAATCTACAGGAACAGGGCCTCCATGGTATAATAATGATAGTAGCGGTATAAACCATTATACCGATCCATTTATTAGAGCTATAACTGGAAACCCTAATGGTACATGGGGTGATCTTGGTTTAATTTATTCTAGTATGGCGACATTTCAAATATATGTTGCTAGACGATGGATGAATATGTTTGGTAATAAAATTAAAACACACTATAATATACCTAACTTCAAGTTTTCTTGTAGTCCTGAAACAGAAGATGGTTTAACAAAAGCAAATCTCTATAATTCATCTCATTTTATACAATCATACTTATTATTTAATAAGGATGCAAGTGGCGTCAGTCCCCCATCTGATTCTCTAGAAGTAGAAATTATTGTTCAAACATTTATCGGAAATTTAAATAGTCTAGTTAATTCTGGTATATCTAATAAACCTTTTGACTATTTAATACCACAAATGTATAATAATAATCTAGCATATAAAGCATGGGATCCGTTTATTACAAAGGATTCTAAAAATAAAGTTCAGTTTGGTGATTGTTCTGGCAACCATGTTTCACATGACTATGCAACATGTATTAATAATAAACTAATCTGGAAGAATAATTTAGTTCCTAAAGCAATAGATACAATTAGAGCAATATTTGATACTACACAAGGAAATTGGGATCCTCATAATGTAATTTTAACATATGAGTCTGCAGCAGCTTATATGTATACATTTGATCCTAGTGTACATATACAAATTGGAAAATCCCCTGATTTTAGTAATATTATTTATACTGCTAGTGGAGAAATAGGACTTAATGCTGGTTGGGAAAATAAATGTATTGGTACAGATTCGAGTCTTCCATCACATTGGACACAATCTTTCCAAGATCCAAGTGGTATATTTTGGGAGAATTATATGGAGTTAATAACTGGTAATATCTCCTCAACATCTAGATTACAAATAACTTGGGGAGATGTTATATCAGATATTTCAGGAAAAGGAATAGGAGGAGTATTAGGATGGCCTGCACAAGAGGAACATGAGCAGCTATCACCAGCGGTTGATGGTATTAATACTATTAAATTGTTAAGTAAATATAAATAAAGTTAACCAAGGTATATAAGAATGTTGGCTTCAGTAATATTTAACCAGGAGTATTTATAATTAGTTTAAATAATATCTCTATTTAAACTAATTATAAATAGTTTGTTTAAATAATATCTCTATTTAAACTATTTATAATTAGTTTAAATAATATCTCTATTCAAAAAATCCACCGCACTCAAAATAATCTGTTCCTGATCTGATAATTTCTGAAAAATAATACACTCATCCATCCTTATCTGGACAAAATACCTTCCTCGTTTACAAAATAACTGACAACCCTCATCCAATATCTTAAAACTCATAAAATGGGCTCCTGGTGCTAACCGAATATTCTCTGGGTCTTTTATATTGAACCAACGGATATAATTCCCGGGTTTAATCTGGTTAATTTGGTCTACATATCTGTAGTGTTTTAAATGGCGATGATATTCCTTAAGAACACTCCCCTTAAATTGCATAGTCTGTAAGATATCATTCTTTTCTTGAGAGATTTTAGCACGAGTGAGTTCCATTATGTCTTCGTTGGCTTCATTTTCAAGGGATTTAAGGAGTCTCTCGGCATTCATACTTATATAATAATATATAGTTTATATTATTATGACAAAGAAAAGACGTATGCGATTAAATCGCACATTACGAGCTAAAAAACCATATACTCTCTCTATAAATGGTTATAAAATTGTAGTTGTACCCAATAATTCCCGATTAATTTCCGTACAGAGTTATGTGTTTTCTGGGTTTATTGTCGAAACTCCATCCACATTAGGTATTAATCATCTATTAGAGCATGTTTTAGCAAATGCTTATACTCCGTGTCGTAAGTTTGATTGTTATAGTTATTTGAGAGATAACGCACTAAATTCAAATGCTTCTACTTCTAATAATGTATTAAATTATTATGTCAATGGATTCAAAACTAAATTAGAAAAGATGGTGGATTATATAGTGAATATTACTACCAGACCAGTCTTTGATGATGCTATGTTAGCCCGAGAGAAAACTGCCGTCGCCAATGAATTATACATGTATAAAGATAATCCTATTTCAAAAACTAAACATGCACTCCATAAACATCTATATAAAATTTATGGACTACAGAATATGAATAATTATGATAAACAACTAGAGAATCTCTCCAACATTACTGCCATAACACTAGCCGAATATTATCATATAACCTATGGTTCTACGAATACTATATTTGTGGTAAGTGGTGCTGTGAATCTCTCTACTATAAAACGTTTATTTAGCACAAAATTGCCCCCATCACACAAAGTGAAGGTGCCCCGTTATTCTTGTTTTACTTATAAACCACAAACCCATTTTTTACATAATCCAAAATTAACTAGCACGCAGATTTTAATCGCTTATCCCACCAAAATTAGGTATAATAGCCCGGAAATCCCCCCACTACAACTTGGGGTAGATATGTTACGACATAGATTATTTATCCGCCTACGGGTTGTAGGCAAGCTAATATACGGAATTCAGGCGTCTATTACTACAAATATATGTGGAACAAGCGTAGAATTTCTTATACATACGAAAAATGTAAATGTTCAGGCAGTATTGGATGGATTTAAAACGACTTTGAGAGATATCTCTCAATTAGAGAGTAGTATGCAACCCACTAAACAATTATATTTAACAAACTATAAATCTACCTATTTTAATTCTCAAGAGTTGGCAAATCTTATTGGTATCCAGGCTGTTTACCGACATATATTAAACACCGACCTGCAAGTCCCCACATTTTTTAAAGAAAAATATATGGGTTCATCATTCAAACATGTAGAGAGATTATTAGAACAAACTATCAACCGCGGACATCCCGTATGTGTAGTAAGTAATTCATGTAAACAACGAAAATATCGCTTTTAATCTATGTAGAGGGATATCATAAAAAGTATATATAAATCTCTCTACATAAATTTCATTAATTTTATTTTTATTTTACATTCATTTTTTGAAAACCCATTTGAGATCGAAAAAACATGGAATTTTTAGATCCTGTGAAAAAAGTTTTAAAAACGCATAAAAACGTGAATTTTGCCTACATACAGTCTTACCCCTGTTTTTTACATGGAAAATCATGTAGGGAGGTTTTGGTAAGGCTGTTTTATTTTAGGTGTTTTTTTTGGACCCGGCCAGACCGCCCATTTTTTGGGGTATGCAAAAAAAGTATGAAGAGGGTGTTTTGGACTTTTTTGACTCAAAATAGGGGACCTACTGTCAAGGTAGAAATTAGAAAATAATTTTCCAAAAAATGGCGAT
>CERS01186415.1_pt1 | contig 10949 bp, 12 predicted proteins | sample 356251 | NCBI WGS metagenome assembly CERS01 (sample SAMEA2621020, study PRJEB7988) | marine metagenome | isolation source: saline water (ENVO:00002010), including
CCTAGGACAGGTTTGCCACCTATTAAACAAACATCTAATTTTATCTTTTCTTCTAACAATCTATAAAATGGATATATAAATTCGTGATCTTGGGCTAATGCTCCGCTAATAATTACTGCTGATTTCATAAGTTTACTTCTTCCCTAATTTAATTGTATTTAATGATTTTACTGCATAATGAGAAAAAACTGAATCTTTTTCATCAAAATTATCTCTCTCATATTTATTAACTTCAACTAATTCTTTTGTTCCTATAAATGGAATATCTTTTCTATATTCTTTTTGCCTATCTTTATGAGGCTTATGATTTCCTACAAAAAGCGTAGTGTCAATAGAAATTCTTGTTCCGCAATTTTTGTTTCTAAATGTATTATGTATCAAAGCGTAATCACTAAAATAAATATTACCCTTTTTAGGTTTAAATTTAATCTTTTTATAATTTTTCATAACCCATTGCATTTCAGTATATGTTGCTGCAGTTGAAATCATCTTTTCTTCAAAATTTATAGGTTCATAATATTCTAGATTATTATTTTCTGAGTCACCAAAGAGAGGAAAAAAACAATTCATTCCCCAGGGACCCTCAACCCAACCATCTGAATGTGGTAGAGAAGTGCTTAATCCCCGTCCCACATTATCTTTGAGTTCTTTAGCAAATTTTATTCTAATATTAGGAGTTGTTCTAAACATGGTAATTAGGCTAGGTTTATTTTTTATTATATGTCTTATAATATTACACCACTCTCTTAAAATAATATTGTATTCGAGTTGATATTCTTTTTTTGGAACAACTGCTCCATTAGGAGTTAAATTGAATCTATACGATCGTGCTGAATTAACTTTTTTAATAAATAAATTTTCGTTGTTTTCAAATTCAATATTTAAAGCTTTGCAAATGTAAATTTTAACCTTTAATTTAAAATTCTCTAATAATTTTCTATCTAATTTATAAGAAGCCATTAAATCATGACTCTTTTTTAACCTCCAATTTTTACAAATTAAATTAATTCTTTTTTTTCTATAAATTAGAGACATATTTTAATTCGAGCTATATATTTTATTTGTTTTTTTTCAAACTTTAATTTGAAATTATTCTTTAAATTTAAAATGCAATAATGTATTTAGATAAATAATTAATAAATTATGTCAATATACTGCATAATACCAGCAAGGAAAGGTTCCAAAAGGATCAAAAATAAAAATTTAATTAAAATAAATGGAGAATATTTAATAAATAGAACTGTTAAGCATGCTTTGAATTCTAAGCTTATTGATAAAATTTATGTTTCAACAAATGATCAAAAATTAATTAAAATTCTTCCAAAAAAAGTTAATATTATAAATAGACCTGAAAAGTATTCAAAGGACAATAGCAAAACTGAAGATGCCATAAGTCATTTTATTAATCAGTTAATTTTGAAGAAAAAGAAATTTCCTAAATTAATTGTTTTACTGCAATGCACATCGCCTCTAAGAGAAAAAAATGATATTGATAAATCAATAATTTTACTCAAAAATAAAAAATATGACTCGGTTTTTAGTGGCTGTAAAAATAAAAATTTGTTTTGGATTAAAAAAACAAAACTTGTTCCATTAAATTATTTACCAAAAAAAAGGTTGAGAGAGCAAAAAATGCAAGAGCAATTTATGGAAAATGGATCAATTTATGTATTTAAAACAAAAGGATATTTAAAAAATAAATGCAGATTGTTTGGTAAAATAGGAATATATTTAATGTCGAAAAAAAATTCATTTCAATTAGATGATTATGAAGATAAATATATTTTAAATAAACTTTAATGTTTAATTTAAATAACAAAACTTTTGTAATTACTGGAACTTCTTCGGGAATAGGTTTTCACTTGGCTAGTAATATTTGTAAATTAAAATGTAAAGTAATTGGTATCAGTAGAAAAAAAACACTAATTAATCATAAAAATTTTAAAAATATCAATGGAGACATAAACTCAATTAATGATATTGAATATTTTTATAAAACTATAAAAAAAAAATATAAAAAAATAGACGTTTTAATAAATAATGCAGGATTGAGTAAATCTGGATACAATTTGAGCAACTTCAATGCAAATATTCAAACAAACTTAATTTCAACGTTTTCACTAACTAAAAAATTCATAACTCTTTTTAATAGTAAAGGGGGAAATATTATTAATATATCAAGTATTGCCTCAAAATATGGTTTTTCAAATAACCCGGGTTATAATGCTTCAAAGGCAGGTTTGAATTCATTGACTCAATCTATAGCTAATGATTATTCGAAGACTAACATAAGATGCAACTCTATTTTACTTGGTTACTTTAAAACTAGAATGACAGAGAAAAGTTTTAATTCTCATAAATTAAAAAAACAAAGAGAAGATAAAACTATGCTCCAGAGATGGGGTAAAAAAAAAGAAATTTTAGGGCCAATTTTATTTCTTTCCTCTGATCTTTCTAGTTATATAACTGGACAAAATATAATTGTTGATGGTGGGTGGACATCTAAAAGTATTTAATTTATTTTTTTATTTCAACTGAAAGTAAATTCATAAATAAAAATTTTTTTTTTATAATTTTAAAATTAACTAATTTTTCTTTTTTTAGCTGCTGTTTAACTGTATTTTCACTAAATAGCTTATTTAAAAATTTATTTTTATATAGAAATAAGAACTTTTTGCCAACTAAGATTTTTATAATTGTTTTTATAAAATAAAATATTTCATTACTTTGAAGTAAAATCTTTATTAAAAATAGAAAGTCTTGATTTTTTTTCTTATTATAAATTTTTTTATTAATATATTTTTCAATATTTGAAATATTATTTTTTATTTCTACAAAATCATTATTAATTTTATTAAAATTTTTTTTAAAACTTATTTTTTTTTTTTTAAAACTTAGTATTTTTTTTATTATTTCATTATAGTCTTTTTCAACAAAACTTATATTCATTAAAAATTTTTGATCTAAATATTTTGATTTAAATGGCTGAAAAAAAATACATGGCCTGCCCATAAGATTTGCATCTACACTAGTTCCACAATTATTATGAAGTATAACAAACGACTTATTTATTTCTTCTTTAAGTTGAGAATCTTGTCTAATTTTCACACTATTATATTTGCTAAAAATACTCTTATAATAATTTAAATTCTCATAAGGGTGAGGTCTTAAAATTATATTATTTATTTTTTTATTATTAAGTATTTGCTTTATAAGAAAAATGAATTTTTTTCTCATCTTTATTTGATGTGAAGAATAATTTTTTATCCACTGCCTTGTATGTTTTTGCTTTTCTAAAAGTTCTTTCTCTTTCTCAACACTTGAGAATCTAGGATTAATTGTTGCAAAATTAAAATTAACTAATAAATTTTTACCTAATTTATAATTTGTACTTTTTTTTATATAATTAAATCTTGGATTCCCTCCTACTAAAAATTTATTTTTGTTTAAAGATTTATAATTTTTTAATAATCTATTTTTGATACTTTTTGACCATATGAAATATGCATCAACAATTTTATTATTTTTTGCAAGTTCATTATAATCATAATATTCTTTTATAAGTTGATCATTAATCATCCCACCTTCTGTATCTATAACAATGGTAGAAATATTTAATTTACTTAAATTTCTTAAAAAATTTTCATATATCCATCTAGAATGATTTAAAATTACCAGATCGGGTCTAATTATATATATTTCTCTAAAATTATAATAAGGAACTAGATAAAAGGTAATATTTTTATTTTTAAATTTTGATATAAAGTATATATATCCATTTAGATCTCTTATCGGATGATCTACAACTATACAGATTTTTTTATCCATTAACAGATCTTATAATATATATAAAATTTTATGACATTAAAAAACAAAACAGTATTTATCTCTGGGGGAACAGGATCATTTGGCCAGAGTCTTACAACAACACTTTTACAAAAGTATAAGTTAAAAAAAATAATAATTTACAGTAGAGACGAACTTAAACAATTTGAAATGAAGAATAAAATAAAGGATAAATCACAATTGAAAAAATTACGTTTTTTTATTGGAGATGTGAGGGACTCCAACAGACTTGATAATGCTTTTAGAGGTAATAATATTGATTTTGTAATTCATGCTGCTGCTTTAAAACAAGTGCCAACTGCTGAATATAATCCTTTTGAAACAATAAAAACAAATATTATTGGTGCCCAAAATATTATTGATTCATCTGTAAAATTTAATGTCAAAAAAGTTATTGCTTTAAGCACAGATAAAGCAGCATCACCAGTTAATCTGTATGGTGCAACAAAATTAGCTTCTGATAAATTATTTATTTCATCAAATAATTACTCAAGCCCTAAAACAAAATTATCTGTGGTAAGATATGGAAACGTACTAGGCAGCAGAGGGTCGGTAATTCCTTATTTTTTAAGTATGGAAAATAAAAATTATTTAAATATTACAAACAAAAAAATGACAAGATTTTCAATTTCATTAGAAGAAGGTGTAAATTTTGTTATAAAATCTTTACAAATAATGTGGGGAGGAGAAATATTTGTCCCTAAAATTCCATCTTATAAAATTACAGATGTTGCTAAAGCAATAAATTCAAAAGCAAAAATAAAAATTATAGGTATTAGACCTGGTGAAAAATTGCACGAAGAAATGATCACTTCTTCAGACTCATTAAATACTGTAGAGACAAAAAAATTTTATGTAGTACTTCCAAATAGTGAATTTTTGGAATGGAATATGAGTGATTATATAAAAAAAAATAAATTATTTAAATTCAAAAAATGTAAAGAAAATTTTAGCTATAATAGTAGAGATAATGATATATTTTTAGATGTAAATAAAATCAGATATTTAATAAATAATTTTAAAAAAAATATTTCTAATAACAATTAGATTTTTAAATATATTTTAAATAAATTATATAATGAAAGATAAAGTTAAACCTATTTGTATAATTCCAGCAAGAAAAGGTAGTAAAAGAATTAAAAACAAAAATATTATAAAATTTTTTGGAAAACCATTAATTTATTATTCTATTAATGCGGCACTTAAATCTAAAATTTTTTCTAAAGTAATCGTAAGTACTGACTCTATAAAAATAAAAAAAATTTCTGAAAGATATGGTGCTCAAGTTCCCTTTTTAAGAAAAAAAAATTTATCTGATGATTTAACATCAACAAAAGATGTATTAATTGATACTATAAAAAAGATAAATTCTTTAAATTCTGAGTTTCATTGTCTTTTATACCCTACAGCACCACTGGTAAAACCTGAAACCTTAAAAAAAGCATATAAAAAGCTAGTATTAGAAAATGCAGATGGACTAATGACGGTAACAAAATATTTAAATCACCCTTTAAGAAGTTTAATATTAAAGAAAAAATATTTAGAATTTAAATGGAAAAAGTTTCAAAAAAAAAATTCCCAAGATCTAGAAGAGCTTTTTCATGATTGTGGAAACTTTTATTTTTTCAGAACTTCAAAAATATTGAATAGAAAAAATTTCTATCCAAAGAAAATAATACCTTTTTATCAAAAAATATATAATTCGGTAGATATAGATAATTATGATGATTTAATATTAGCAAAAAAACTTTTTAAAAAATAAATATTCTAATATGATAAAAAAAATACTTATATTAGGCAGTTCTGGAACATTGGGAAAAGTACTATTTAAAACTTTATCAAATAAGTATGAAGTTTATCATAATGGTATTAGAAAAAGAAAAGTAAATATTTTAAACAAAAATAAGCTTGCAAAATTTTTAACTATGACAAATCCAGATCTAATTATTAATTCTGCCGCAGCTATTAATATTGATTATTGTGAAAAAAATAAAAACTTTACAAAAAGAATTAATGTTGATGCTATAAAGAATATTTTTTTAATAAAATCAAAGTATAATTTGTCATTTAAATTTATTCAGATATCAACTGACCAAATGTACAATAGAAAAAATAAACTACCATCATCAGAAAGTGTTAAGCCTTTGATTTATAATGAATATACAAGACAAAAAGTGAGAGGAGAAAAAATTTGCTTAAAACAAAATTCCATAATTTTAAGAACAAATTTTATTTCTTATAAAAAGAAAAATTTTTTTTATTGGATAGTTAATGCTGCAAAATCAAAGAAAAAGATATTTTTATTTAAAGATATTTTTTTTAATCCTCTCAACGCTTTAACATTAGCAAAAACAATATCTAAAATAATCTATAAATTAAATAATAGAGAGATATATGGAATTTATAATTTAGGCACAAAAGACTATATTAGCAAAAGTGATTTTTGTGAATATATAATAAAAAAATTGAAACTTGATAGTTGTGATTATAATATTGTACTATCAGACAAATATTTTAAAACAAAAAGACCCAAGAATATGAAAATGAATACTGAAAAATTTCAAAAACAGTTTAGGATTAAGTTACCATTAATTAAAAATGAAATTAATAAATGTTTGCTAGAGATAAATGCTTAAATTTAAAATAAATAAAAAAATAATTTCAAAAAATTCGAAAACTTATTTTATTGCTGATATAGCTGCCAATCATGATGGTAGCTTATCAAGAGCAAAAAAACTGATAAAATTATGTGCGAAGGCTGGAGCAGATGCTGCAAAATTTCAACATTTTAAAGCTGAAACTATTGTACTAGACGAAGGATTTAAAAAGGTAGGAAAAATAGATCACCAATCCAGCTGGAATGATAGTGTTTATAATATATATAAAAAAGCAAGTATTAATCCTAAATGGACAAAAGAATTGGTCATGGAGTGTAAAAAAAATAAAATAGATTTTTTGACCGCAGCATATGACTTAGATTATGTTGATGAATTAAATAAATTTTTACCCGCATACAAAATAGGTTCTGGTGATATTACTTGGAGAGAAATCTTAGTTAAAATTGCAAAAAAAAATAAACCAGTAATATTGGCAACTGGTGCTTCGAATTTTGAGGAGACTAAGCAGGCTGTAAGATTAATTAAAAAATACAACAAAAAATTAGTTTTGATGCAGTGCAACACAAATTATACAAATAGTAATGAAAATTTTAATTATATTAATTTATATGCTCTTAAACAATTCAAAGATACTTTTGGTGAAAAGATTGTATTAGGTCTTAGTGACCATACGAAAGGGCATTCTACAGTGCTTGGTTCTATAGCATTGGGAGCAAGAGTAATTGAAAAACACTTTACAGATAATAATGACAGACTAGGTCCAGATCATAAATTTTCAATGAATCCAAAAACATGGAGAGAAATGGTAGAAGCCTCTAGGGATTTAGAAAAATCTTTAGGAAATGGCAATAAAAAACTTGAAAAAAATGAAATAAAAAGTGTAATTATTCAAAGAAGGGGTGTTTGGGCGAGAAATGATCTTAAAAAAAATCATAAAATTAAACTTAGTGATTTAAAATTCTTAAGACCCTGCTTGAAAAATAGTATATCACCTTTTAATATAAATAAATATTTAGGAAAAAAATTAAAAAAAAATATTAAAAAAAATAATATCATTAGCATATCTTGTTTAAATTCATAATTTTAATCCCTTCTTTTAATGAATATAATTCATTAAAAAAAATAGCTAAAAAATTATCACCAAAAAACAAAATTTTAATTATGGACGATTGTTCAAATGATAAAACTAGATTGTTAAAAAATAGATATAAAAATATAAAAATTATTTCAAATAAAACTAGATTGGGATATGAAAAAAATTTAAAAAAAGGTATTAAAATTTTATCTAAAAGTAATTATTCTCATATAATTACTTTTGATGCTGATGGAGAGCATCACACATCAAATATTGAGAAGATCAAAACATATATAAAAAATAATAAATCTGTTGATCTTTTAATAGGTAATAGATCAACTTTAAATCGTTTCAGTGAAAAAATTTTATCTTTTTTATTCTTTTTAAGATTTAAAGTTATAGACCCCTTAAGTGGTTTAAAAGCTTACAAAGTATCTGAATTAAAAAAAAATATTAAAAATATAAAATTAAGTTTTTTTTTAGCAGATTTAATTGTACTTTATTATAAAAATAATAAAATTATCAAAAATATAAAAATTAAAAGTGTTAAAATTAAAAATAGAAAATCTAAAGTAGGTTCTTTTATAAAATCAAATTTAAAAATATTAAATTGTTTAAAGTTCCTGATATAAAAAAATTTCAAAAATTATCTTTCAAATTTAAATCTATCTTTTTTTTCTAAAAATACTTCTCCGTAACTACTTTCACCTCCCCACAGATTTTCTTTAAACCACAAGTTATTTTTAATATACCAGGTTCTTGGATCCCTAAAAGTATCTGCAATTTTATCAAAATCAGTCTCGTTCATTCCCACATATTTTAGCCATCGATTTAAATCCTCAGTTGGTTTAACATGGTCATATTTTTTTACCATTTCTATTCCTTCTTCTTTTTTCATATAACCCAATCTAATATCTTTTGTCGAATGATCGGAACCTCTTCCATATCCAAATTTAATAAATTTAAGATAGTCGTGGGCTCCATTTTCATGCATATCATCCAGATTTGATATTTTTCTGTAAGTTCTTTGAAATTCGCTTTTATATTTTTGCCATCCATATAGTTCTTGTGATATTTTGGCATTATTATTTCCATCCCAAAAAACATAGTTTTGAGCATAAATCCCTCTTAATCCTACTCTGTCTATTTCCTCATCTTCTGGGTATTGAGCCCAACTTAAGTCTTCATCTTTAAGACCCATAATTAAATCACTTTTATTATTTTTTTTTAAACCAGTATCTGTAAAATCATACCAGTCATAACCTCTTAGATCGTGCTCTTTCCTATGTCTTTTTGTAAATTCAACATAATCTTCATAAAAAAACATACCCGCTCTATCCATATATCCATGTTCACCCCATAAAATAAAATTTATATTTTCTTTTACTGCTATCTGGAAAGGATAAGTCATGATTCCACAATGGTTATGCCAGTTCATATCTCCTTGTATATAAAAACCAAGTAAGTTCATTTTAATCAATATATCTGTATCTGGCTTAAATATAATATGATCACAATCAAAAATTTTTTTCATTCTTCGTAAATTATACTCGCCTTCTTCTGTATAGTTATTTCCGTAATATGTTACCAATAGAGGATTCAGGCCAAGTATTTTTTTGCATAAATGTGCTTGGAAATAACTATCTTTTCCACCACTAACTCCTATCAAAACATCATATTTGGAGTTTGATTTTTTATTTTTTTTAAAAAGTTCTTTGAGTTTCTCTAATCTTTCTTCCCAATTAATTTCTTTTTTTGCAATTTCAGCATTTTGACATCCTGTACATCTGCCAAATTCATCAAAATACAATTGCATATCAGTATCTGTTTTGTATAGACAATTAGAACAATGTTTAATCATATTAAATTCTCACACTAATCCCTTCGCTATGCAATTTTTTTTTTGCATTTAAGTCAACTAATTCTTTAAAATGCCAGATATTTGCAGCAGCTAAGCCTGACGCTCCAAGTTTTGCCCCTTCAACAAATTGTTCATAATTACCAATTCCTCCAAGGATAATTATTTTTTTTTTAGTATTTTTTTTTACATATTCTAAAAGTTCCAAGTTATATCCAGTTCCAGCTCCATCTTTACTTATATCGTGTAACAAAATTTCTCCTACATTTATTTGTTCTATTTTTTTTAAAGCATCTTGCAAAGTTATTTCTTGTTTTTTTTTACCATTATTAGAATAAAGACTATATTTGCCATTGATTAGTTTTATATCTAAATTTAAAACTATTGCTTGTGATCCAAATTTTTTACTTGCTTCATAAATTATTTTAGGATTTTCATAAAAAATTGTATTTATAGAAACTTTATCAGCTCCATTTATTAAGACTTGTTCAATTTCATTAAGACTTCTTATACCCCCTCCCCAAGTAAGTGGCATAAAACAATTTTTATTTATTTTTTTTATTAGGTTGGCTGTAGAGTAGTTAGAGTTTATATTTGAGTCTGGACGATAATTAAAATTTAAATTAAAGGCTCCTGTTATATTTAAATATATCAGTTCATCTACTTTCCATTGATTGAATCTCATTACATCTTCAAAAGGATTTCCAACAAACTGATAAGTTTTAAAATTTTTTGATTTTACAACATTGCCATCTTTTAAGAGTATTACAGGAATTAATCTAGTTTTTAACATGTTTGTAAACCCAATTACTCAACAAATTAATTCCTTTATCGTGGCTTTTTTCAGGGTGAAATTGAATTGCACTTATATTAGCTTTTTCAACTGATGAAATAAATTTTTCACCATACTCACAAGTGCTAGTAACAAAAGAGTAATCTGCATCTAAAACTATATAACTATGCATAAAATAAAAATCTAAATTATTTCCCAAACCATTCAAAATACAATTATTTTTTTTCAAAGTAACAGTATTCCAGCCAATATGTGGAAGTGAAAAATTATCAATTTTTAGTTTATTTTCAATAATTTTTAATTTACCAGGTAAAAAACTTAGTCCTTTTGATTGAACATTATCCTCAGTGCTAGAATTAAATAAAATTTGAAAACCTATACATATACCAAGGTATGGCTTTTTTTCTACCATTACATAATTATAAATTGTATCTGATAATTTTTTCTCCTTAATAAATTTCATTACATGGTTAAAATTTCCATTACCTGGAACTATTACCCCATCTGAAGATTTTATTTCTTCTTTATCAATTGTTATAATTGGATTAACACCTATATATTTAAGTGCATTGTAAATTGAACTAATATTTCCACAGTTCAAATTAAGTATAGAGATATTGTATTTTTTCTTATTCAAGCTTTTATTTTTATCAATAAAGAAATTTAATTAAATTATAATTAAAAAATCTGAGTTTACTAAATCTATACCAGGTATTAAAATTTTTTTCAGTGCATAAATCAAGCCAATTGAGCTATTAG